>Ga0247611_10007698_pt1 | contig 13428 bp, 16 predicted proteins | sample 177DNAGHGhighgp2_FD_192422 | JGI IMG/M metagenome (GOLD analysis project Ga0247611, IMG submission 192422) | Sheep rumen microbial communities from Palmerston North, Manawatu-Wanganui, New Zealand - 1770 DNA GHGhigh gp2 | ecosystem: Host-associated > Mammals > Digestive system > Stomach > Rumen... | reverse complement strand
TGGCAGACTTCATGCGTTTATATTCCTTGTTAAACCCATTATTGATAATATGTGGATAAGCCACATAATTTTCTTCCGTTGTTGACACAAGAAAATCAAAGTCTGCTACATTGATTTTTACGCTATCTTTCGGGTTACCTGAAAGACTTTGACAAGTAAATACTATAAATAGTAATGTGATTAGATGTTTCATAATCTTGAATATTTTCTGCGCTGCAAAAATACAACTTTTATATTATATAGACGCACACTATAGGGTGAAAGTTGCATTTTGAGCCAAAAATAATTATAGGAACACTTCGAGATTATTGATTTCAAAAATGCAGCAAATTCGTGCCTGGCGAATTTGCCCGGAGTTGAGCAGCTTGAACTGCTGGGTGCCTTTGTAGAAATTGTAGCGCAGCGGAATGCAATTTCGCCATTCCTGGATCTCTCCCGATTTGGTCCAGAGCTTGAGGTCGACGGGGTCGCCGGCCTTAAGCATCTTGCGTAGCGTGGTGATATGGATTGATTGTGCCATCAGTTGTAGGTGGGGTTATAGGGTGAAGTGAAAATCCTGTCGTGGTCCACGGAGAGGTAATCAGTTTGCAGGTAGGTTCTCCTGTCTGCATACTGATAGGTGAACTTGACGGAGTTGAGTTCACCGTCTCGGTCGTGGATCTCGCAGTTGAAGTCGGTAATCAGTATCTGTGGCATATAGGTGGGATTATAGGAGCCGTAGGTCTCCTCGGAATAATCCTCGCGCTTGGTGGCCATCCTCACGTCGTGAGAATAGAAAAGCTGCTCAATCCACTTGGCTTGCTCGACTGTCAAGCCGGAAGTCTCGACTTCATACTCCTTCTCGTTCTGCTGGTTGTAGAATGTGGATATGCGGTTCGTGACCGCTATTGAGCGGTCAGACTTCGGCTTGTGCGTGGTGACTGCTTGCAGGTCGCAACGCTCATAGACATTGAAGGCATTGCGGAAGTAGAGCGAGAGAGGGGGCTCGTGATCCTGCACATAGAATGTGAAGGCACGTTGCCCGGCATGCACGCTGTAGGCGTGCAGGGTGATGGCCTCGCGCGGTCTGCCGTCGGCAGGACTTTCCACAATGCCGATTAGCATTTCACAGGTCAGTTCCACCGACTTGATGCGGTCATGGTTATACAGACCGCAGTTCTCCCTCATCTGATAAATGCGCGGCTCGCCGCCATAGACACTTGCCACCACTTGGTAGGTGATGTATTCCTGGGCGTTAGCCTCGATGAAGAAATACAGGAACTCCGTAGCCTGTGGCGACGTGAGCTTTGCCGCCATAGTGGTGAGGAAGTTGTTCCGCAAGAACTCCCCGATGTCGCCAGTGAAGTGCTGTTCGAGATAAAGCACTTGGAACGTGGCGAGGATTTGTTGCGTTCCGTTCGTGATGGATCGCAACTGGAACTCATCGAGCGAGGTGTTGCGGTCGCGCAGGTAATATTCGATTACCGAGCGCAGGTCGTGTATCTTCACGCTCCGTCCGTATGGGAAATGCAGTGCCGAGAAAATGGTGTGGTCTCGACAATCGAGACACACCTCGACTTCGTTGTCATCACTCGTGGTGATCACGATGTCGGGAATTTGCGAGGAAAACATCAAGCTCTCCAGTTGTGATTGTAGGGTTACTGCCATATTTGTTGCCGTTTGGTTTTGTTGTGGCAAAGTTACTCCCATAAGTTCCAACGCTAAAAGACAACAAAAGCCACCTTGTTTGGGTGGCTTCTGCTTGGTGGGCGGTGCGATTTATCGCTCTCCTTTCTTCGCTCGCGCTACAATCTCCGAAAAGGCATTGAGTTCGAGAATTAACAACTTGGCATATTCCTCGCATTGCAGGGCAAACTCGCCCATTTTTGCACCCACAGGGCGGTACTTTGCCATTACGCTCTCGGCTTCGGCTAAATGTCCGTGCAATTTGTCTAAATCGCTTGATGTCATTTGCTCAAAAATCATAACTCGGTGGTGTTTGTGGTGGGCGATTGCTCGCCCACCGTGTTAGACTTCTAATTACTTGCTCTCTTTCTTTGCGCTCTTGCGTGTGGCTTTCTTGGCTGGCTCAACCTTTTCGGCTACTTTGGTAGGCTCATCGCAAATGGCGACTCTCTTGCCCGCTCTCACGAGGCGAGGCAAATAGGAGTCCAGAGCATGATGCGGAAAACCTGCCATTTGTGCGGTGATGTCCTTGCGGCTTGTGCGTGTGAGGGTAATGCCCAAAACCTCGCTAATTATCTTAGCGTCAATGTCGTAAGACTCATAGAAATCGCCACAGCGGAACAGCAAAATGCTGTCGGGGTGCTTGGCTTTCATGCTTTCCCATGCCTTTGCGAGTGCGCTTTGCTCGCTTGCTTGCTCGGCTTCGGGTGCGCTCTCCTGCGCTGCGCTCGGCTCGGCTTGTGCCTTGCTTGCGCTCACGTCCGCCATTAACTTTGCGTAAATGGCTTTGGGGATTATTCCACCGCTACGCTTGCGCAACAAAAAACAATACTTGAGGCACTTCAACGGCTCACTAAAGTAAAAATCACTCTCGGCATTCTTGGTGCCATTTTCTTGGAGATAGGCGTGCCACATTTGCGCTCCGCTCTTAACTTCTCTCTTGCTTGCTAAAATCAAATTTGCCATAATTGTAAAATTTAGGGATTTATGAATGATGTTAAATAACTCTCTTATTGCTCGCTATAGACATTGCAGTAACTAACTTGCACACCTACCGACATAGCCATGTCTGCGGCTTGCTCGCTTGCCTCGCTTGCGCTCACGGCCTCGACCTCGAAAGTGTGAATTTCATTCTCGAAGTCAATCACATCGACCACATAATTATTGTATGCGGTAGAGCGGAAACCTTTTTTACTAACTCCGCTTGCAGCTGTGTCAGGAGTGCTGAAGAACGATGTGTTAAATGATGCTGTCATAATCTTTGAAATTTTTAAGAGGTGAATAATCATTGTCTACGTATGTCGCGTATAACCTTTTTACGGTGCGTAACAAAGTGAGGCAGGGAAGTGAGCGACCGCAAGGCTTGCCAGAAAAATTTCTATCGCTCGCGGCTCGAAAAATTATGGGCGTAGAACTGAATTTTTTAGAAAATTTTCAAAAGGCAACTCGACATGGGCCTTGCAGTGGAACGGCTGCCCTTAACTTTGCACTGGAAAAAGTTATACATCAGCGGCAGGAGTAATGACAATGATAACCTCTTGGGAATTGATTATGGCAGCTCACACATCGTGGCACTCCAGCGAAGCAGCGAGCGGAGAAAAACAAAGCAAGGAGAAGAACGGTTTCATCCGTTACCTCTCATTACCGATTAGCGAACCACCGCCTCACGGCGGTTGGTATGCGACACGATTTGCTCACGACATCAATGTTGCGAGCATGAAAAGAGCCCCGGTTCGCGTTCCGAGGCTTTAACTAATATATCTATCGACTACTGTTATAATAGCTTTAATTATTTCCGACACAAAATAAACGAAGGCATTAGCTGCCGATTTATAAATTCCAAATAATCCCTGTGATTAAGGTGCATGATTGAAGCCAATTCTTTATCGGAATAACCTAAATCGTCTTTGTGTAATTGAATTGTATATTTGTATGTATTTGTTGGTTCATAATGCAGTGGCATGGGTTCTCGCTTGTTATAGTGCCTTTTGGAAAAAAGGATTTGAAGGTTACGATATTGGTCGTGAGATATGGTTTCTAAATCTTTTGCTCGTCTAATTAGCGCGCGCATTGATACTTGCCATTTTCTTTTAAGTTGAATAAGAGTATTTATATCTATATTATATAAAAAAGGCTCTATCTCATCTTTAGGCATAAGTAATTCAGAAGCAAACTCATCAGCTTCATCTTCTACAACATCTTCGTTAGGAGAACATTTCATGTGCATAATTAGGTGTCCTAATTCGTGAGCCAAAGAAAACCTTGTACGATCATTTGGCATTGCGGAATTAAGAAATATTACAATATGCTCATTATTTGTAAACGATGTTAAGCCATCTAACTTATCCGTCCCAAAATCAAACTTTATAATTACGATACCATTGTTCTCTAATAACGTAGTAAGATTTGGTACAGGACCCCTATAAACTCTTAAAACATACCTGATTTTTTTTGCTATTTCACTTGGTGTCAATGTTTCAGAGGTTTGAATATATGGCAACTGCATTTCAGGCAAATCGACATCTTGCAGCAATGTGTCAATACACATTTTATATATTTGGGTCTTCGCTATAAAAGCTTCCAATACTTTTACAGGAAGAGTTAAACGGCGCCTGAAGTATTGATGTGAAATAGGAGAATTGTCTTTCTCCACTACAAAAAAGGAGATTGGGAAATCATAGAAATTAGCGAGGCTATTTATGGCATCGTTTGACAAATCTTGTATTCCGTGCTCTGCTTTGGATAATTTGCCTTGTGATATGCCAGTCTGCTCAGCAACTTCTTTCTGCGTCAATTGACGAAGCTGCCGTGCTAAGATTAACTGTTCGCAGTTAATTTTCATGATGATTGCCTTTCTTCATTTTGCTTCTTCAACTTAGGCAAAATGGGTTGTACGGAGGTCTGAGTATCACTACTATCGTAAATATTATAATTAGGTTTCTTATTGGGGATACGATATATGTACTCTTTGTTCTTGCCAATATTGTACGAGATTTCGATACTCGTAAGGGTGGTTTTCGTAATATCAAGGATGTATTCTACTGCGAGGATATGATATTCCGATTGTTGTTCTTGAATGACCTCGTGAATGTTCGTTTGGTTTTTTGACGCACTTTGTATATTAAAAATAAACACATAGCCATTGTAAAGTATATAGTTCCTCTCATTTCCAATGGCGCTATAATACACTTGTGGCGCGTTCTCGGAAGAATCTCCAGTATAAGTGGCGGCAAAAAAATCTGCCACATTACGATAGAACCTAGAATGTATAAATGAAGTTTTTGTTCTAACGTCAAGCTCTGGTGAATCATTTGCTTCGTCAAGTGATTTTTGTGTAGCATAAAGAATGCAATCACAAAATGAAGAAGTCAGACAGCGTTTTTCAAACTCAACGCTATCGAAATCACCCTTCGAATAAGGAAAGAGTGAAGCTGTAAAATATTTTTTAATATCTTTCATAATTTATACTTTTAAATAACGGCAACAAAGGTACTAAAAATATTCCAATAATCGGTAACAATTTATATAAAAAAATTCCATAAATTTAATAACAGTCGCCCAATGTGCTGTATATCAGTGGCTTGTGGATATTATTTTATTCCAATAAAATCACTTAATGGGCGGATTCTCGCACGATAAGTGTTGAGTTGTTGCTGAAGATGGACTTTCTATTTCACAATAACTTTGGTGGTTGACGTGCTTCCGTCGTCATAAGTTGTCACCTTTATGTTGACTCCATTCCATGGACGAGAGCTGCACATACCAGCCATGTTAACATACTCTACCTTAACAACTTCTTTTTTGACCAAAACGACTTTTGTATTGGTGTCAGGGGTTGACGGCAGGTTGTCGTTAAACCATTCAATGTTAGCGAGCAGAGCCGATTTGAGCCTGCCTACTCTCACTTCAAGTGGGTCTTGATTTGAATAATTCCACCGGACTTTTTCTTGCTCGAATGCGTCACTGCACAACAGCAGATGCTCGTCGATATAATCCATCCACGGTTGCACCTCTTGAGGATAGAATTCTTCCCACGCATCTTTCACTGCGATGCAGAAGTCAGTGTCTTGAATCAGCTCGCCTATCCAGTGTGGAGTGAAGCCATAAGACGTTTTCATTCTGAAAGTGTAGTCGGTTTTCGCGCGTTGATTGCATGACAAGTCCCATAGCGGCCCCGCTACCCAACGTGCATCGTCCTTCCGGTCTTTATGCAGATAGAAACTGCCGTGGAAGCCGTCACTATTGTCGAGTACCTCTTGAATGATGAAATACCGTGCCATGGCGTCGACATCAATCTGTTGTTCCCATGTGCTATTGATTTTGTCTTCATCATATATTGCCGCATTTATGTCCTGAAACTCTCCCACCAGCCATTGTCTCTGAGCCGTGGAAAGTGAATCGGGTGAGTGATAAGTGAGTCTCAGATTCCATGAATTGTTTTCCCTGATACTTATCTGGTTGGTCTCATAGTAATTGTCCACTTCCACGAGCCAGCCATAAGGTATGGTGTTTTCATCCTCATTCCAGTTGGGTTGTTCATAGATGTTGAGCCGGTTCTTGCCGATGCGGTTAGTCTCGGTGAGCAGGTAGAGGCCGAGATAATCTCCATTGAGAACAACTTCCACAGGACGGGTGGATGGAGTCCAATCCATACCCATAATGTTTCCCAGCTGCATGCCTGCCACGGTGGGTTCGTAGAACTTGAGCAAAGCCCAGTGACGGTGCTTGTTCATGCCCAGCAATGGAGTTTTATCAGCCAGTTTGATTTTGTATGGTTTCTTCACCCCTTTCCATGACGAATGGCCTCTCCCTCGAATCTCAAGTGGCATAGGACTTTCGGCAGAACCAACGTTAAAGTCAGGGTTCTGATTGTCAACCATGAAATACGTTCCAGATATATATACCGTCTTTGATGTGATGGGTTGGTGGTTTTGGGTTTCGATGTACAAGACAGGCAAAGTTCCGGTTTGTGCATTTGCGTTCAGCATAGCCAATGACATAAAAGCAATCAATGTTATTAATGCTGAAGTCTGATGTGGGATGGGATGAGATTGAGCCATTTGAAAAACGATGTTGAATGTTAATGTCGTGTTATAGCACTATTAATTGGCTTTTCTGAAAAGAAAAACCAGTGAACTGGATTGTTGACGGTGAATAGTTTCCAGCAAGGCCAAGCGCAGACCATTTACAAAGCCTCTAAGCTTGTTGCTGTCGGAGAGAAGGGAGATATAGCACGCATCGAGCTGCATGGAGTGGATGTTGATGAGCCTGAAACCATGCTGATGTCCAAGCTTGACCATGGTGTTTGCGTTAAAGTGCCACAAATGTCTTGGCACGTCCCATGCTGCCCAATGGTTGCCATATTGCCTGGCATCGAGGCTGTCGCAGTTGGGAACTGCAATAACCAACAAACCGTCTGTTTTGCTCCATCGGCCAAAACACTTCCACAAGCCGTGCAAGTCGTGGATGTGCTCGATGGCATGCCATGCAGTAATGACATCGAAATGCTTCGAGGAATAATCACACTTCATTACCTCGCCATCCAGCAGAAGATGGTATCGTTCTCTGGCAAATTCACGAGCGAAGTGACTCTGTTCACATCCCATTGTTTTCCACCCTTTGCGGTGCATGTATGCTAAAAAGTGCCCACTACCTGCCCCCACGTCAAGAATGGTGCCGGAAGATGTATGATAGTGTTTAATGAGTGAGAGTTTCCAACGGAACATCAGATAACGCACGGACCGATACACAAACGGCATTAAGCCGCTTTGGCTTCTGTGAGGCTGATAGTCATCAGACTCATAGTATTGTCCGATGGAGGCTGGCGTAGGGGTATCTTGCGTAAACAAAAAACCGCAATCCTTGCACCGAAAAATCATGAACTGTCGACCACTAACCAAATGGTCGGTCGCTTCGGTGAAAGGGGCGGTTTCTGAACTGCCACACAAAGTGCACCTGTGATAATGAATGGTATCTGTCATTATGCAAACATCTTTCTCTTATGACAAACGAGAAAAGAAGTTTGCTGCATCGTTACCAGGTGAATCTCAACCCAACGGGTATCGTCACATTCCAAGGGTGTGCTGCCCTAATGGTCTTCGTACCGTTGTCAAAATAGTAATTGACACCGGGTTGTGCAAAGATTCCTATACGCGGAGTGAAGTTATATTGCACACCCAATCCGGCATTGACCGACCACTGAACGGGCAACGAGATTTTGCTGTCGCGGGAGAATATTGTTTGGTTGTTTAATATATGGTAGGTATTCCACGTAGTAGTAACTGGGAAGTCCAGAGTCCCTCCGGCGCTACCATATAGCGTCCAGCGACCATTGTCAAAGAACTTGAACGACGCATTGACGGGAATACCCAGATAATGTATGGTTTGCTCGTCTCGGATAAACGCTGACGGATAACCTGTGTCAAATGTCGAATGCAGACGCGTGTAGTTCAGCCCTGTGCCCAAGCTCCATTGATTGGTGATTGTCTTGTTCAAAGACAGACCTATCGTGAACGGCACATCGTGGTGAACACGCTCCTCAATGTTCTGTTGAGGATTTCCGATTGCATTGCTCTGAGCAATACGTTTCAACGAAAGGTTTTCTTCGGTGGGATTGATTTCAGCCTCTTCATTGATGAAATAGAAATAATCTGTCCAATTGTCAAAATCAATGGGTTGTGGATCCTCGGTTTGACTATCAATCGGTGCCAAAGAAGAAATCCCGGTAATAGTGGCCGCGTCCGATTGATTGAATCGGTCGGGTAGTCCGCTGAATGCCATGGCAATTGACATGTGCGAATTGTTCTGCCGATTGGTGCGCCAATCAATGGAATTTTGAGTTTTATTATTCTCAATGGCTATATTGGAAGTATAGAGATTTGGCGTCACCTGCAATGGCTTATCAGCATTTTCTGTCGAGTCAGCCGCTTGGTTTCGGTCATCAGAATTTGCGGCATTGACTGACACACTGACGGTTGATGTTGAGTCATGCGGTAGCGTTTCACTAGCAATAAGGTGAGGCGGTGTATATTCATGGCGCCTAATGCTGGTATCAACCGTTGGCTCATTGGTTGGAGATGGGGCAGGTTTCGGTTGATTGTTGGCCGTGTTTGAGCTTGGCGGTATGGTGCCCTCGGGTTGTTTGCCGGACTGATTTAGACCGATATAAATCAAAATTGCTAACATGAGTGATATGGGTGCCATCCACCAATGCTGAACCATGGTCTTGAGCATGCGTCTGGCATGAGTGTATTGCGACCGACTGGTACTGCTACTGATGCCCAGACGATCACTGATTTCATCGTGGCTCAAACCTGCCAGAGTGCGCAAGCGGAACACCTGCTCATAACCATTGGGCAGACGCTTAACCATGCTCATAAGCACATCAAGAGGGATGATGGGTTCGTCGGGAGTTTCATCAGGAATGGCATCCTGCACAGCCTCAAGCGGCAATGTTTGAATTACCTTTTCGTGCTTGATATGGTTGAGAGCCATATTGCGAACGATGCGTGACAGCCATGCTTCAATCTTACTGTCATCGTGCAGTGAGTCTAAAGATGTCAGTGCCATCAAAATGGTATCGTGCACCACATCATAGGCCGTATCGTTGTCGACATAGCGGCGTGCGGTGTCCAGCAAACGGGGGTATAAGCCGGAATATAGCAAGCGCAAGGCATCCATGTCGCCTTGACGGCATCTCTTGACGAGAACTGTGGTTTCGATTTCTTGGGGCGTGACCATCATTATAACTGACAACCAAGGTAGCAAGTTTGCTGCATCAATTCATTTTTTTAACATTATGTAATCTATAAAAACAATTTAGGCTTCATAGCCCATAAATATATGCTGCAACAAAGACGAAAAAAGGCTCGCCGAGTGTTGTTCGGTGAGCCAATATTGTTTGTGCAGATTATTTTTCCAAATCGGTTGCTACCCATGCGACCCAATCGTCAACGTTGTCTGTCAATGTTTTGGGTAGTGGTAATGTAATCCTCACATCAGGCTCAATGCCGGCAACGTCAATAGAACGTTCTGGCAACGCACAAGAACGTGTTGTCGGAATAAAGATGCGCTTATTGCTGTTCGGCAGATAAGTGTCTGTTCTTAAATTGGCAAAATCAATCACACCCCTTGTGTTGTCTTGCGCGTAGGTGGTCGTTCTATTACTGGTGGCCTTTATTTCCAAAACCATATCTTCACCGGAACTGGCGACTGACTGATCGAAAATCAAAGCTGCTTTAATGGGTCTTTCTAAAATTTGGGGTTGCTCGATTATAAATTCACGCTCATTGGAGAGTAGTAATACAAATTCATCATCAGATGTCTTTGCACGTTCAAGCATTTGCGCAGCAAATGGCAATTGTTGAACCTTGCTCTCCCAGAAAGCAATGTTGCCGGGCGATTTGCGCACTTCAACATTGGGCATCATCGCTGCATGGTCATACAGCAGAGCTAAATATGGTTTGTAGGTTGCGTCGCTACCTCCATTATTTCCTCTTATGTCAATTATCAGGTTATCGCATCCCGATGTCCAAAAATCCCTAATTGATTGCATTACCCATTCATTATCAGGGCCTATGCCCACGCACGATGGGAAGCGAATAAGATAGGTTTTGTCTGTCACCTTGCATGACAACTTCTTTGGCTCATAACACTCCATGAGAGTTTTATATCGCACTTGCTTTCTCTCCGGGAAGTATTTATACGTTTCTTCGGGTGTAGCCTGCGGCAGCCTGAGATGGCAATCACCAAACCAGCCAAAATATCGCGCGACGGCATCCCATCCTTCAATCTTCCCTTGCTCTATCTCGTCACGAAGATGTTTGACCATGTTATCATAGTCTGCCTTTGTTGTGTCATTAACATAGGTGGGAAAGCCCGCGTAGCTAACTTCTACTTCATTGACTGCAAAGTCAAAGTCCTCAAGATTCTGAGCGATGGTCAATTCTTGAGCATGAAGGCTCATGGCCAACAGAATTGCAAATATCATTGATATGTGTCTCATATTTTCTCCATTTTTACAAGGCAGAGGTACCATAACCGCTTTGGCTCTTAAAAGACGTTGCAATTATTTGGCGTTCTTGCGGAACATTCTGCCAATCTTCTCCCAAGTTATCCAACCCTTTGAGAAGAGGTAGTTGCTGGCTGCCATAATGATACCATACGTCAATCCTGCAATAAGGTAGGTTTGCCACGTATGGAAATCACCGAATATAGCGTCCCATATTAGAACTATGGCTATACAAAACAAACTGTTTGTCAGAGTATATTTTGCAAGAGTCTTCATATTACTCGATTATCGGTTTGCTGCTCTCTTTTTTGAATCGGGCGAGTTCTTCTTTGGTATCTGTCTTATACCAAATCATTTCGGATTTCTTAATTTGAACATCATATTCTCCATACAACTTACTTTGTCCGTCTCGCACCTTGCCGGTATAAATGATCATGTGGCCAGTTTCGCCAACCCTATAATTGAGGTCGGTTATCTTCCAACCCTCGTCAGGCCAATTGGAGACGTATTCTTCAATGCGACCTGAATAAGAGGTTTCGGGATAAAAGGTGTAATATACTACGTCCACATCCATCACTTGAATGTTGCGAACTTTTGACCACGTTCCTTCAAGTTTGCTTGAATCAAAACTCTTGACATCATCATCTCCACAAGATGTTGTGGCGAGAAGTGCGAACGATAACAAGATGAGACTTAAAAACTTAAACTTTCTCATAGTTTAAAATGATTATTTGTGCCAATATTTACTTCTATTATTAGGACGCAAATGTAGAAATAAATTTGCAGCAAACATCAGGACCATGAATGGTTTGTTCTTTATGATGCTTATGGTTTCAATCTATCAGTAGCAGTTCTTGTCGTTTGTATGAGATGAGTAGCTTTTGTTTGGCAAGTATCTCGCAGCCGAATAGACCGTCAATTCCTTTACTTTCTTTTAGACGAGACACGTCAGAGAAAGCGGTTTGCTGTTTTTTGAATGTTCGCCCGCCGAACGTAAGAGTTGTTTTGCCCTTTGTTATCGAAGCTCGTCCATCACCATAGCCAGTGAGGTGGGTTTTCTTGATACCCTTAACTGTGGATGGATGCAGTTGGGGCCAATCACTGGTGAGCAGGTTGTTTTGCGCTCCGCTGTCGAAAGCAAGCACAACGGGTACTCCACCCACTTGGCAGTTGAAGGTCAACAAATGCCCCTTTTTTACGCCTTTCACCGACTGGCAGCGGTAGCCCTCGTTCAGTAGCCATTGATGCGTGGTGTCTGGACTTAGCAGCACTATCTCGTTGCCTTTGAAGTCGAACAGCACGTCAAAATCCTTATAGTAACTCTGTCCCAAGATGCCATGCACCGCCAAACCGACGGTTTCCAGATTGCTTAAGTCGGATGTCATTATGTCCGTCTCGCTAAGCGTGATACCACCCATATCCATCGATTTAACATGGTGCATACCGCTGACTGTACCTGTGCCGACTGCACCGTGGCCACCACTTCCCATCACCTGACCACTGATGTTGTGGTCAAAATACTTGCTGTTGAGAATGACACCGGGCGCACCTGTGTCAAAGAACATATTACACGGTTTACTATCGATGGTGACAGTAACTATGGGCAACCCGTCATGACGATGAATGGGCACTCGCACCATTTTCACTTCGGGCATTGCCTTGGCTGTAGGGTTTGCTTTTTGTAATGAGACTTTTCCTGGTAGCAAGTTGGCTTCAAGCACCAAATTATCGTCACTAAAAATGATTGTTGCCTCCGATGTGGAACTGTCGGGCTTTGTTATGGTATAACGTAGCGTCAGTACCGAGCTGTCCTGTTCGCTGTCCAACAGATTCCAACTCGATATGGCGGGCATTTGAGTAATAATCTGTTTAAGCACCTTGGTAGCCATCGGCTGTTTGATGGTAGAATAATGAAAATCGGGTGCCAACAGTTCGTCAATACCCTCAGGCAGATGATTCTTTGCGGCAGTCAGGATGTGTTCTGCTTTCGGTTGGCATATGCGAGCGTCTTGGGCCTGTCCCGCCATTGCAACGAGGGCAAGCCCAAGCGTGATGATTGATTTTTTTATCATTAAGAGAGAAGTTATGAGGATTACTTTTTTGTCGTGATTAGAATGACACATGTGGGGGCTATCTGTGATGTCTTTATATATTCATCAGCGAACTTTTTGAAGTCATGATTTTCCTTGTCTTTGATAACCGTCATTGAATCTAATTTAGATGTTGACATTGATAGAATTTCAGAATAAGGAACAATTCGACCATTCAGCACATAAATAATCTCATCCGATTCAGTGCGAATGACATTAGTGGTGACTCCGGGGGTGACGGATTCATCAGAGCTGATGGCCTTTGATGTAGAAAGCACCTTCACACTCTTTACCTCTTTTCCTCCAGTCATGTCAGATGTGATGATAGAGTGAAGGTTGTGTTCAGAGTCGATGAAATAGTTGACAATCGTCTTGCCGGCTAATTGTGACCCGTCAAAATTCTCGACTTGCTTACCGTCAATCACATAGATTGCCTTTCTCGTTTCCTGTGCATGAATTGATGCAACAGAAATTACTACCAAAAGCAGGAATAGAATTGATTTTTTCATTTTGTTGTTAATTAAATGTTTATATTCTGAGATTTTATTTCAATTGAAGTGCCGTCAGAGCTGCGTTTAAGCATATAAGTTCCCGATGATTCATTCGAGTTCGTGGTTTTTATAATAAAACCATCATTTTTTGAAGATGCGGTGATGATAAAAT
>Ga0247611_10007697_pt1 | contig 13429 bp, 11 predicted proteins | sample 177DNAGHGhighgp2_FD_192422 | JGI IMG/M metagenome (GOLD analysis project Ga0247611, IMG submission 192422) | Sheep rumen microbial communities from Palmerston North, Manawatu-Wanganui, New Zealand - 1770 DNA GHGhigh gp2 | ecosystem: Host-associated > Mammals > Digestive system > Stomach > Rumen... | reverse complement strand
CGGAGCGTCCTTCACCGGCTGTAGCGGTCTCAGAACAAGCACCGGTATTTTGTGCCCGTTCGCCCTGATCTTATACTTTTTTACCGTGCAAAATTTCGCAAGCTTCACTTAATGTATATCCTTTTCTTTTATCGTTTTATTGTTTTCCCGTTTCCCGGCTTCCGGCGCCCGGCTGCCCCGCGCGCCTTCTTCCGCAAAAATTGTCACGAACAGTATACCCTCATTTTTGCATTTATTCAACCTTGGTTAACAGTTTCCGCGACTTTCCGCGAATATTTCCACCGCTTCCCGGTTATATTTCACGCCGTATTCCCCGACGCGTTCCGGCCACGTTGAGGCAGGGGGCCCACTTCGAAAAGCACCGCCTGAAAAACAAAAAAAGACGCCGGCTATTTTAGAATCCTGCGTCTTTACTGTATAAGACGTGCATAAGTGACCAAAATCAAGGCAATCGAGTAGGGGCTAACGAGTAGCCCCTCTCATACCACCGTACGTGCCGTTCGGCATACGGCGGTTCAACTCAAGTAATAACTCTTTTGTCTTTATATTGTGCCATTCGTAAACAGAACCGACTATATCACCAATTATTGCTCCGAGCATATGTAATCATCTCCGTTATATTTATTTTTCCTCTTATGAATCCGTATATCAAGCTGGTTACCGAAACTGTATCGTTTAGTTACATTTTTAATCTATCGCAATACATGTATTTGACCATTCAATCTATCTTGCCTTATGTTGTAAATCTATCTGCGATTTTAGAAAGAATTTTCGCTGAAAATGCACTGTATTGTTGCTTGAAATCATACGAATAGTATTTGTCCATGATGACTTTGTTTTCTTCATCTTCTTTACTGCTTAATATAGGCATTATAAATAATGCAGATTCTGATTTGAGGATTTCAATAATTGTTCTGGAGTATTCACAACTAACATCGTCATCATTGATTTGTGAAATTTTGTTCCTTACAGATTTATTTTTCAGATTATTGTTAATTGCTCTAGGTATGAAGATGAAATTAAAGAGAGAGGTCGCATACTTCTTTGTATCTGCCTCATATTCGTATTCATAATACTCATCTTTATCCGCGACTTCAACATTCACTTTTCCAGAATCATTGATAATAAAATGCTCTGTACTAAATTGTGATTTATCGCACAAAAATGCACGAAGGCTCTCCGTTTTCCCAGCTTTAACTCTTACTTTATTATCCGTTAACTCGAAATAATTATAAACTGCTGCAAGACTTAAACACCTATATCGCTGCTCCTCATTATCTGTATTTGTGCTGTATTTAAATTCTGCATTTCGTCTTCTGCTCTCAATAGTATTAGGATCACAGTAATCGCAAATAGCTCTAAATATTTTATTGCACCAATCTTCTGATTTGAGTATCTCTTCAATTGCCTCCAGTCCCTTCTTATTCTCAAATAGAGAAAAAAGGGTTATATACATTTGGATAGCATACAATTGCTTATACAAATCCTTTGATGCGGTTCCAGCTTTTTGTAGCGTTTCCACCGAATACTTTATTATCAAAGCTTTCGAGATTATCATTTTTCTGTCAAACAATATCATCTTCATAAAAGTATGAAACACGCTGATATCATTATCGTCAATTATTCTATTGCCATTGGTATCTTTGAAAAGCCTTTTAAAATCATTTGATGGTGCCCCCGAATTGACAATATCGATGGCTATTCCTAGAAAATCAATTAGTCCCCTCAATAAGTTTTTGACCAGCATATTGTTGTTAATTACTTTCAATATATGCTCGCCAACATAGTATGTCTTGCTGTCAATTTTAACTCTTTCTTTTAAGCAAAAGTCTTCTCCAAAAACCACTTCTTTGTATTTGTCATTCTTATAGAGATACGAATATGTATAATGCTCGATCATTTTCATCAACGGATAACAGTCCGTTTTTGCTCTTGAATTGCCTATACATTTTTCATTAAACTCTCGAGCCTTTTGCTTAAGTTTTACCCATATTTCGCGAGATTCTTCCGTAGGATCAAGGTGAAACAAATAGCCCTTAAAAATATCTTCAGTATCTAGTTTAATACCTTTTAAATTTACATCTAAGAAGTATTCTATACTATAATCCGTAGAATCATCTTCTGAGAGAATGATGTTTAAATCACAGCGATATAAGTTTTGAATAAAATCACGCGCTTTTGACGCATCCGATAGCATGCCAGATTCTTCAATCGTTTTCCACAACATCTCAAATCTGTCAGATTGCCCGTATTTATCACTGTCAATTATTGAACGTTTTTTCTCATTATCCAAACCGTTAATTGAGTAATTGCAACTCTGAAATGCATCGTATTCCGCAAAACTTTCATTTATTGTTTTACATAGTTTAGGTGATTCAGATAATTCATCACTGAAATGAGAAAAAACATAATACACCAACATGCATAAAATAGATGTGCGTTGCTGACCATCAATGATTGCATAGCGCTTGCCTTGCTTCTTTGCCAAAATAATATTCCCTAAAAATTTTGAGTGATGAGAGATGTCGTTCATTAAATCCATTAAGTTTTCCGAGGTCCACCTTATTTCTCGTTGATAGTCAGGAATAACATAGCAACGACCTTTTTCTAAAACGAAGGCAGTTTCTTCCCCTGTGACTATTTTCACATTTACAATTTCATCACACAAATAATCTTTAACATTAACAATAGTTCCTTTAATATTCGACATCTCATTATCTCCCGATTAATAATTCATTCTAATTATCTGGTAACATGCTCAGCAGCAAGTTAGTATTTCTGTTTTTTCTGCATCGAATTCTTCTGGGCTATCATTGTGTAGTTTAACAATTTCTTCATCAAGTTTGCTATGTGCAGATAATCCTTTACCTTCAACAATATGTCTAATGTTTTGATACTTCATAAGAATGCCTTCAGCATTCCAATAAGATGCGCTCTTTAGAGCTGAATCGAGGTTGCTTCTCCTTAAAAATAAGGATAACTGTTTGCATTCTTCGTTAACATCTAATGATTTAACTTTGATTCGATAATACATATCAACGAGAAGAATAACTTCCCAGCGTTTCCAATTAGGCTGTCTCATAATTTGTTCTCCTTATATTGATCTTTTATCTTTTATAAGTGCTATCAGAAAATCCGGATTGTATCGATATTCGCTATGAATCATTTTGGCTCCTCGATCCAAATGTGCCTTTAAATACTTTTGAAAATACTCATCGTCATCTAAATGCTTGCCCTCGAAAACTTCAATAATGCTTTTGAACAACTCATCGAACTCGCCGGTAATTGTTTGTCTATTTAGCTCCAGACCAAAACCGTCGGTTTTAAAATCCTTTTCTTCCAGGGGGACGTTGCTTTTGATCGACATTGCAATAGCAAGTTTCGACAGAATAAATGGCGCATAGCTTGTGCTCGCGGAAATATCTTCGAAGAGTTCCATTGTTTTTTTTGATGTTCGTATTTTAAATACCATAGTTACACCTCGAAATATGCGTCTTTCAGAACAACCGTTCTCTTATTGTCACTGTTTTCAAGCATGTACATCGCAAGGATTTTTTCTTTCATTATCTCCACATGTGAAGACGTTATCTCTTCGTTTGTTGATAGAATGAACACTTGACCTTTTAATGAACTAAAGAAATGTTTTGCAATGTTCTGCCTGTGTTCAGTATCGATTCTGGCAAATGGAGTATCAATGACAAAAGGTATCTCATGATTCCCCAGCTGCACAAGAGAATGATACAGCGCCATTATGAATATTTGCTTTTCTCCGTTAGAAAATGAGGTCTTGTCAATCTCTATTGGCAATACGATCGAGCCTTTTTTCGGTAGTACGGTATGGTTATCAAATACAATTTCGCCATATTGAGCCTGCAATGCTTCACAAGCTTTATCTCCGAAAACAGAAATGAACTGCTCTCTGCCGTTACTTGAAATAAACGCATAGATCTGCTCAAATAGCACATCTTCGTTCCTATAAACATGGATATTGAACGAATCATCAATCTCGATATCATCGATGAAACGTTTTTTTCTCATTAGCATAGCAATGTCTTTTCTAAAAGACTCTTCGACTCGATTGATTTGTCGATAGTATAGATCCGCCTGTAGCTTATCAAGCATGATAATCGCTTTGGCAGAGATATCCGTTATCGATTCCTTCTTTATCTCTTCTTCCAAAAGGGCTTGAGCTTTAGACAGGACTTGCGTTGCTTGAGATATAGCGTCTCTCTGATCAGCAACCGCTTTTTCCAAGGAAATACGGAGATCCAGCAATTCGCTCTTTTTTTCGAACAGCGCACTTCTCGTCTTCATATACTCCTGCACGGAAGAGATATTGCTCTGCTCAAGTTCCTTCCTGAGCTTTGCTGATTTTGCTATTGACTGTTTAATAAGCTTTTTGCATTTTGCAATCTTATCACCATCAAACGCAAGAAGAGCATTAACTTGACTGAGAAGATTTGAGCTTTGCTCAAATGAAAGCTCCAAAACAGCATCTTCCTGAGAGCCAAATAACTCTCGAGCTTTTTCTTCTATTTTTTCAATTTGGTCTCCGATCAATTTAGAAATCTCTTTGCTCCTTAGGATCTCTACAAAGCCTCGACATTTGAAATCAGAGTTTTCTTTTTCAATCTGCTGCTTAACCTTTTCTAATGTTGATTCAATCATTATAAATGGGATAATATCATTTGCCCATTTCCGGAGAAGTGCATTCCAGCTTTCACGTTTGCGTTCTTCATCCTTTAAAAGATAAAGCTTTTGGTTCCACTCTTCCTCGCTAATACCGCCCTTGTTTGTATAGTCTTTGTCTAAGGCATCAATATCAGAAGAGCAGTTTTCAATGGCGATGATGCAATCGTTTAGTTGCTGTTGAAGATCTGCAGCTTTATCGCTCTCAATTTTTGCTTTCTCTTTCGCTTCAACATACTCTGATAAGGTAGTCTTTTTTGTGCTTTGCCCTGAGACGCTTAACCTTTTGAAGTTTTTGCGCATAATATCAAATGTATCATACCCGCAAAGTGTCAAAAATGCGTCTTTGATTCTAGTATTGCTGCCCTCATCAAGGAAAAAATCAGCGATTTTTTCTCCATCAAAAAAGTATAGATTAAACAGCTCTGGCGGAATCAGTGAAAGCAAATATTTCTCAAAATCCGCAATCTCTTCTGGTGACAGCGCAGCTCCGTTCTTGGCTATCGAAAACTCTTCGTCCAATGTATTTTCAAGTACCCATTTTCTTTCAAGGATGTAATGGTCTAGGCCGCGCCCATTATTCAGATCGAAGTGCATTGTGACGTTTGCTAGTGTCGGTTTAGACATTTTAGCATTATTGTTTATAAGCTTAGTAATAGCGCGATTATAATAACTATTTGCGTTTCTGTATCCCATACTCATAAAACCATACAAACAGATTCGCATTGCGGTGAACAACGTTGTTTTTCCTGCGCCGTTTTTGCCGCCAATTAACACTATGTTTTTGTCTCCGACTGGCTGCATTTCAAAAACGTTTTTGCCTTCATAGGAGCCAAAATTGTTCAGTTCAATTCTGTTTATCCTCATCTTTGAGCTCCTTTTCTATAGTTTCAAAATGCAACCAACCTTGGTTCATTATCCTATCAAACGCTTTTGTTACTGCTGATCCTCTTGTATAGTTTTTATTAGCGTCAATCTCGATAATCAGCTTTGAAATGAGTTCGAACTCAATGCCATTTTCGTTGCATTGCCTCTTGATTTCCTCAATGACATCGTTGCTAAAAACCGGCTTTTTATAGTCATCCCAAGGCAATTTTTCACCAAGAACATCATAGTAGGTATCTACAAGGCACCTGCGTGTTAGGTCTCCTTCTTGATCCCACAGCATATCAATGTATTTTAGTTCTTCTATTGTGATCAGTGACAAGCCGGTTTGCTTTTCCAGTTCCAGAAGCCTGCGAAGCATCTTTTTTCGCGTGTCCATTGTGAATGGTCCCAGCCCGAGTTCACCGTCCGCTTTACGGTACATTGTCCCGTTTCTTCTCTTTGTATCTCTCGCCTCAGGTGTACTACGTAATTCTATAAGCCAATTACGGTATTCCCTCAAAGGAATAAGCCATGTTTCGCCTTTATCTATAAACGCTTTAAGTGACTTGTCCTCTTTTACCATTGTGCAGATCCAACATCCGAATCTTGAGTTGCCGGTAACAGGGATTTTTTCTTTGTCGATTTCTCCAATGACGCTTTGTTCTTCTCCGAGATTTTCACCCTGATACAATGAAAACAAGTATTTATTATCTGAGCCCCATGGCGTAGTCGCATCTCCTTTTAACAAAAACTTCCACACTTCTTCGTTGGGAATCTCAGTTAACGGATTGTAGACATAAGCGTTATCTATGTCATTATGGGGGACAAGTATCTTTCCTTCAATTTCTCTGGCTCTAATGTTGTTGGCTCGATAAACGCTTTCTGCCTTTCTGACGCCAAGAAGCAGCACAACTTCTCCGTTGCTTCTGATTTTTTCAAGTGTATAAGCGTTCATTGGATGTATTTTGAGCCTTTCTGTACACCACCTGAATCCGGGCGGTTCTGGAGTTGGATATCCAAGCCCTATTACTTTAGTCCAAAAAGTGTCCTCAATTTTAGGATAAATGATATCCGCTTTTACATTCAACTTTTCGCCAATTGCGTTGATCATATTGGACATTCTATGCATATAATCACGCACAATAGGATTTTCCACCATTGTATCCGATGAGACGATGTATACAGTTTTATTTCTTTGTACTGGTTCAAGTCTCTGAAGCATCTCCATAACAAGGCAGCATAGAAGTGTAGAGTCTTTGCCTCCGCTGAAACCTATCATCCACGGTCTTCTATCGTGCTGGTATACGACAGACATTTCCTGAATGATGTCCTCAAATATTTGAAATTCGCCGGTATATCTCATCATAATTACTCCACTTCAGGCATCGTTTATTTCAAGCCTATGTATTTCTTTATTACCTCGCAAGTAAGGGTAATTGCCTCATCACTATTCAGCACTTTGCCATTTTCTCGAATTGTGTTGTTGATCCAGTCTTTGTTTTTCCTTGACCAATCGACTTTTTTCAGTTTGGTTAGGTATGACTCCATCTTTATCTTTCGGTTATCATAAAAACACCTGCCTAGTTTGCCGAGAGCAGAAATGGTTATAGAAAGCGTAATAATATAATCCTCTCGTAGTGCTTTTTTGGTTAATGACCGATCGACAACTTCTTTCCATTCAACGATGTTATCAGCAACGAGAGACCAGTATTTTACCAAAAAGAAAACATCCTCTTCCGTACATATGCTCCCATGCAGTATTCTTTGATTTGCCTTATAAATTGTATTAAGCGTAAACAGGTTGGAAGAGTTTTTACCCAAAATATCACGTTCCTTGTCCGTGAATCTTTTAAAGAAATCAACAGAATCAATCACGTTCCGGGTCGCCACAGCAATGGAGTCTCTAGAATCATATAAGGTTGAGAGTGAATTTGAGGTTTTCACCGCATGCTTGTTGAGGTCGGTAAACATTTGCTGACTTCGAGCCAAGCCGTCATCTCTAAAGAAAACGACTGAGATTGTTTCGTTTCCCAGGCTGGTATCTTCTTGCATAGCAGCTTCAATTGCAGCTTTGCGGTGCTGCCCGTCATTAATTAGAAAGATTGACTCCATATCTACTTCCAGAATGCCAACATCATCTGAATTAAAAGGCACAAAGCGAAAATCGCCGTCAATCGATGCTGAAAGCGCCGAGAAAACATATGTATCCCTGTTGTCCAAAATGTAGTTTTTAATTTCAGGAATTCTAATCTCATTGATCCGTCTCTGGGCTCTATATTCCGGAAGAACGATTTCATCCTCCGAAGGGAAAAGTTTTGGCAGAATGCGCAACGGAACCATAGAAATATAGTATTCTCTCCCGGCTTGGATTCCTCTTACGGCAGGGAACCTATATGTGAATTTCATCTCGACACCTCCAAAAGCAAAGTGGTATACTTACGTATATACGTAAGTATACCACTAAAAGCTTGATCTGTCAAGAGTGTTGGCTTAATCTGTTAGGAGAATATCATCTGGCAACGCGTCAATATCAAGATTTCTTCCTTCGACAGTGGAGAATAAAAAGTTCTTAATATTCTCCATCGTTTCAATAACGGAATCACCTATTTGCGCGTTCAATACCGTAACGCCATAATTTGCAAACTGAGTCAGATATGAAAGCTTATTGAAATCTGTTTTTTCGCCGAAAGCCAAATCCAACCTTTCATCTTCCGAATAGGTTTCTGTAGAAGTGGAAAGAATCGCTGCCTGAAACATAAAGTCCAATTTCCCATTGTCATTGTTTTGAAGGACATTACGTGGTACGCTTTTGGGATCTTCGCCATTTTCATCCGGCTTCTCGATTCGTTTGTCGTACATGATACCTATAGCCATAGAAAGCATGTAAATTGAATAATGGGTTCTGGTCTTGAAGATTGAGGAGAGGTTGTCAATGGCTTTTGCCCACTCGGTTCCTCTAAGCAGTACATCAGTTGTTATTTCCATAAGTGTCCCTCCTCTATTCTTGCGACATTCTTCTCAGCGTTACTAACGATCGTCCATACACGTCCGATGTTTTCCGGTGCAAATACACCGTGCAGATCATCTTTTGAAAACAGTATAACCTGTGGAGCAAATGTCGGGATCATATTAACCACATTTTGTCTTTGATCCGGATCCAGCTTTGAAAAGGGTCCGTCCAACACTAGCGGATACTCTTTTGACGACAAACTATCTTCGCTTTGAAGCATCTTCAAAATGCCTCCAATGTAAGCGAAAGACACTACTGCAAACTGTCCCTCCGACTTGGATTCATCGTTATAACTATCTATTACCCTCACTGAAAACTCTGGGGATACAGAAACTTTCCGTTTGCTGGTCAACATATTGTCGATTAACATTTGGATATTCTCTTCTAGCTTCTGGCTATAGCGTACGGATTCGTCATCAAGTTTCTTTTTGAAGTAGTCCAGCACTTGCTCCATGATGGCAATTTTTGCTGATACAACAGCTCCAGCTTTTGTCGACTGCGTTAGCTTATCATATTCCTCCATCTGCTTCTTTAAATAAATCTCATATTTCTTTCGTTCGGTCTTCCAACCTGAAATCAGCTCCTCGAGTTCTTTTATCCTGCCTTCAGCAGTTTGGCGTGCCACAACAAGATCTTCAATATCTGGGCTTTTCTTTTCGGCTTCGTCCAGTTCACGAATTTGATTGTCACACTGCTCAGCTTGTTCCTGATTGTCCAAAACCGCTTTGATACGCTGCTCTATTTTTTCTTTATCGTATCCTTTCCCCCAATTCCGTGCCGTGGTCGTGAACTCGTTATAGAGATTGCTGAATGACTTTGGCGGGAGTAAATCCAAATATGCTTTAATATGTTCTCTTGATTCTGCGCAAAGAGGGTTACCACAGATGCATTCACTTGTACTGTCAAGAAGCAAATAAGAAATCAGCTTTTTTGAAATCCCTGATGGTAATTTGTTCTGGCTAATTATCAAATTTATACGCTTCTTTGCGTCATCTACAGCTTTCGAGATGAGCAATTGCGGGAACATGTCCAGCACATCATCACCGAATGCTGCCTGCGCTTGTTCTGCATTTGATAAAAACAGATCCCGCTGCTTTTTCAGTGATTTTCTTTGTATCTCATAATCTTCTTTCGATTTTGTGCTTCCTATTTTTTCAGAAACACTTCTTACAAAATCTTGCTTGGTTTCCTTTTCTTGTTCTGCTTGTTCAAGGTTGGAGTCAATCTTTTCTAAGCGGGCTTGGGCACCAGTAATGTTGGTTTTTACTGCAGCAATTTCGCCGTCGCTGGAAATCGTTCCTTTGCTGAGATACAGTTTGCCAAGAACAGTGGTTTTCAAGTCTGTTCTTCCGATATGCCCTATAGCGGATTCAATCACATCCAGATCAAACATCGAATAAAGCGCTTTTCTTAATTTTCCAGCAGAATCTTTTCCTTTGACACGCAAATCCGCAATCATGCTTTCGCCGTCGAAGAAGAAGTAATCTGCCAATCCAGAGGGAAGCAGCTTTTCAACCACATCTTTGGGTCTATCTACCGGTTTCCAGTTTTTATCTTCATCCAGTCTGAGCAAAGATAAATCTTCGGCGATTTTTTCGGAATCATTCAATCCTTTTTTATATGTCTGAGAACGCGTAAGGGAATACTGGACGCCATTGTGCTCGAAGTCGATTCGTCCCATCACGTCAAATGTTTCGCCAAAAGAACGTTCCGACTCAAATGAAAGGTTATACAACCTATCTGTGGTGGTTTTGTTAAAATGCACCTGGCCATAGATGATCCATTGAAAAAGCTGATGCAGTGTCGTTTTGCCGTCGCCATTCTTGCCGTATATGATAGTGACTTTTCCATCAGTTGAGCAGCGAATTTCGCCATGGTCTTTGAAATTTCTAAAATTTTGATACTCGATTTTACTTATTCTCATTTGTTTCTGTCTCCAGCTTGTCCAGTATTGCCTTAATCGTATCCGTCTTGGCTTGTAGATCAGCAAGAAGTTTGTTCTGCTGAAGCTCTCTTTCCTTGGTCTCAATAAAGGAAATCATTTCCGAAACTACATTTTGCTCATTCATCTAACGGTTCCTCCACTTCTTCGTAGTCATAAACGTCAATATCTTCGATACTTAAACCATATCTCAAACACAAATCATCAAGTATATCTTGTAACTTTTCTTCTGAAGGATTCTCGGTCTTATCCCAGTTTATCGCCAGCTTGGCATATTCCAAGAACCTGCGAAGCTCTATCTTTGCCCAGGCTTGCAGATCCTCAGAAGGAAGTACAATGACGTCATAAATTGTTGCATCTTTCTTCCCATCATATTTTCGTAGGATACGTCCGCGTCGCTGAACAAATTCTCGATAATCGTCATTGCTAGAGAGAATTAAGGCGGCTTTTATGGATGGAATGTTTATGCCTTCATCCAAGCAACGAATTGCTGATAGAGCAGTAATATTGCCCTTGTTAAACTCGTCGACCAGCTCTATCCTTTCAGCCATATTCTCTTTGGCAGTGAATTGGCTTGGCTTATATCCGCGCTTATCAAGTTCGCCTTTGACAAAGCGGATATGCCGCATTTCTTCATTGGTGTCGTCATCGAACAGCTTTCCATCGCCACAGTAGACCACGAAATGATCTTTTTCTTTAACGTGGCTCAAAATCTCTTCTATGCGAGTCTTTTTTTCATCAGCCATCGAAATGACGCGAAGCCTGTTTCTCAGGGATTTGACCAATTGATCCGGATCAATGCAAACATTGTTTCTAAAGCATCCCGCTATTTTTTGCGAATGGTACTTAAACTTTCCTTCTTCATCTTCAGTTGCATTTACAAAGATCGGTCGATAATAGTAGTTTACCAAATGCTTGCCAAGTGCTTGTTCAATTGGCAAGCTGAAGACCTGCCCGCCAAAAAACTGCATCAGCTCGAGACCTTTCTTTGCCGAAGTGCCACTAAATGGTGTAGCGCTTAGACCGAGCATGTATTTGAACTGGTCTTTTAATTCATCCGTTCGGTTCGTAAATCTATGAGCTTCGTCAACAATAAGCAGTTTGTCTTCTTTCGACTTACTTAGTGCCGAGTTAAAGCGTTCCATATTGAAGGATGCTATTGTGGAGATTATGATGATCTGCTTGTTTGACTGATACTTTTTTCTGATGATTTCATTTGTAATCTGCGTGTCCCAGTTCGGATTCTCAGATGAAACCATGATCACTTTTGCTTCAGGGAATGCTTTTACAACATCATCTGCCCACTGTCGAATAAGGTGCTTATATGGGGCACAGATGACGATCATAGCTGCGTTTTCACTCAGCAATTTTTTTGCGGAGTATATGGCTGTCCACGTCTTGCCGGTACCAGTCGCCATAACATAAAAGCCATGATAGTCGTTTTCTACCCACGCATTGATCGCCTGTTCCTGATAATCTCTCAATGTTATTGGCTGAGTTGTTTTGCTTTTTCTTGATGCCTCATGGTTGCTGATCACTTGGAGGATATTCTTCTGCGCTGACTCCTTATACTCGTATACAGAGACATACGGATTGGTTCCGTTCCACAATGAAGCAAACTCTTTTTTCTCATCTGCGATGCTTGCAATTTGGCTTTCATCCCAACTTCTAACCACACGGATCTTCTCGTAATTATCTTGATAGCCGTTCAGACTTGAATTGGATGAACCATAAAACACAACTGTGTTGCCGTCAAAATCTTCAAGAATACCCAGCTTGTCATGATAATCTCCGACAGTTTTGGTGACGGCAATCTTTATGTCCAATATCCCGTTTGCGATTAAGGTCGCAAGCAGCTTTAATTGGTCGTCATTTAACCCCTCTATCGCTTCCAAAAAATCGCTTGAAAAACTTTGCTCGTAAACTTCTTCCTTTTGACGGTAACCTTCCTTGATTGCTGCGACATCGCCCGCACTCAGTTTTGGGCTTGCAATCAGCTGAATTCTCCCATTGTTTCGTGCTAGCGCAACTATACCATCAATAATTGGTTCAAATACGCCAGATGAGAAGAAGCCAACGCTCCGCTGATAAAGCTTGGTACACTTCAGCGCTGGAACAAGGAATGCCTTAGCAATTCCTTCGGTTCCGCAACTTATGTAACTGATTTTTATATCCAAATCCTGATAGTTCATATATCCTCCAGCATATCTTCTGTGATTAGATCTGAAATCAAGTCATCTATGTTATCCAAATTATCGATCTTAACTGTGGCCGGTGTAACTGAGACATCTTTGAAAGCTGTCGTATCCATTTTTCCCTTTGGTGCCACTAACGGAATAGACTGTCGCAGTTGCGATGAAGATAGCGCTACATCCAACGAATTGCTCCACTTAAACAGTATACTATATATGAGCCATTCTGACCAATCGCAATTGATAGCCGGGAACTTGTTAATGCACAGAAGATTTCTAATTGGTGTCGTTTCGACAACTTCCTCTCTAATAATGCTCTCAATCTGCTGCGCTATACTCTCATTTAGACCGGCTTTTTCAATGGATATGATGGCGTCAATGCTTTTCATTAAGAACTTATCATTTAAAGAGTTTATAAAGTCAAGGATCGAATAAATCGAAATGTGGTTATCTCTGGCGAAAATACTGATATCGTTCAGCATAAATTCGTCTTCGCCGTAGATCATTTCTTGTAGCCGCTCAATCGGACGCCCGATCTCGACACCATTCTTGGCGATGTACGGTCTTGAGAATTGGAAACGATCTCTAAACAGATACTCCAAAACACTGAACACGCAGTAAGGAGCGGATGCGGCATTCCGCGAAAAGACCTCTGGCTTCGCTTCCGTCAGAGCAGAATAAATATCTTTAATGTGGTGCGCCGCGTTGTCACTTAAACAATTATTCAAA
>Ga0247611_10007696_pt1 | contig 13430 bp, 17 predicted proteins | sample 177DNAGHGhighgp2_FD_192422 | JGI IMG/M metagenome (GOLD analysis project Ga0247611, IMG submission 192422) | Sheep rumen microbial communities from Palmerston North, Manawatu-Wanganui, New Zealand - 1770 DNA GHGhigh gp2 | ecosystem: Host-associated > Mammals > Digestive system > Stomach > Rumen... | reverse complement strand
AAAGTACAAGAACAACAGTTAGACGTCTCTAACCAAAGTTTTATATCTCTAACCTATATTTGTGCAATTTGCACAAAAATACGAAAATGCGTAAATGACAGAATTTTGATACTTTGTCCAACAAAAATACGAAAATGCGTAAATGTCAGAATTTTGATACTTTGTCCAACAAAAAAGGACCGGAATATCAATTCCGATCCCTGGCATAGAGTGTATTTACTTGAATTTGGTAATGATATTATTGAATTCTGTGCCCGTAAGATTATCAGAGAATACTACCTTGTTATCTCTTATCATGAGTGAAAAGGCTGCAGTCTCTTCAGATGTAAGACCTCTGAAGTTATAAGAATGATATATATTATCATGCCACTGATTAGATATAATCCTTGTCTTCTCTTTTAGTGGTGTTGTGAGTGGTTCACAGTACCAGAAGACATTTCCACTTGCCGGATCTGTCAGCAGTCTCAGGAAGTACCTGAACGAATCATATTCAAGTACACACTTATAATTGATATTATATTCTTTGAGCTTCTTTGGTAAATGTGGGCAAACATGCGTTATATAATCAGCTTCTACAATGTTTCTTCGGGCTCTTCCAAAGTACATTTTAGAGTTATAATCTACCGGTTCGCACCTATGAACAACAATCTTAGCTTCATCTATGTGATATACCATTGTTTGTCCTATCTTTATATTATCACTATCTTTCAGGCCAAAATCATTATAATATGGGCACATTCTTGATAGTGTGTTGCCGATTAGATAAGCATGACAGTCTGGCTTGTCTCTTAGAATTGAGCTTACTGCCTGTTGGAATTGCTCCGGCTCATTAAATAAATAATCATTATTCTGCGAAACAACTTCTTCAAGGATAATGGAATATATATCCGGATACATTAGAGACTTGAAGTGTTCAGCTCCTGATAGTGGGAAGCAGTGGCCTATTTTGATATGTCGCAAGGTCCTTCCTGTTTTCTCGTCTCTGGTGGCAAAGTAGATATCTTTGTGATATACCGATACAAAAGTGAATTCGTTGTTTGTGATCTCCTGCACCGGCATATCAGCAAAATAAGGTTCGCATGTAGAGTCTTTAATATCTACGTCAAAACGTCTCATGTATGCTAATTGTCTATAACAATGGCCATTCCTGATATTAGCATATGCTTCCTGAAGACATAATGACTTTGTAGCGTAAGACTTTCCACAGTTTCTATTTGACAGCAGGAATATATATTGCGCGTCAGATCTAACCTTCTTAAGGTCTTCTACTGTAAAAAAATTAGGAATCTCTCTGTTACTCATTGTCATACCTCTCTTTCATTAAATTCTGTTTTCTTCTCTTAACTTTTTCCATTTTGCTCTCCTTTCTAATTCATCATAATAATTAATTAATGCGTCATATACTTCAGTAATGCCTAAAGTGTATGTTGTTGGCTGCAGAATAATACCATAATCTAACTCAGATTTATATACATTTCCTTCATAATCTGTTACAAAAGCGTGTGTCATGTGGTCATTATAGGTATGCTGCATCTTTTTGGCGGACTTGTATCCAAATTCAAAGCCAGGCTTGAAATTATCAATGTTGTCTTCCAGCGCGTCAACACCTTCCTTGCTCACTCCGGACACTGTTATATGCAGCTCTCCATCTTCTCTATAACAATATTTCTTTGCACCTAAAGTTATTAGCTCGTCATATGAATCAATTTCTTTTTCAAAAATGCCAATAGGCCGTTTATTTCCTTTCGGATCAGTTGGCATAAAATCATCAAGTGTCAGTTCAGGATATGTTTCTATAACTTTCTTATATCTTTCAATCACTTCTTTGTTATATTTATCAAAGATATAATCAAAATCGCCATAAAATTTTACGCTGTCAGTATCACAATATATAACATGCCGGTCTATTTCATGGCCGTCATTACCATCAGCCGGATCTATAAGCCTGTTAAAAAGATTTGAACGCGCCCACGATGTGATAAATAATCCTTGCGGATAGTAGAACAAAGTAGAATAGCTGCTTTTTGCTTCGTCAAGAACTTCCTTTACAAAGTCCATTGTAAAGTCTTTCTTCAACCATTCATTGTTAACATATTCTGTCGAATTCTTCAATGGATTAGTTACGCTGCAGCCATATAATGAATTGATATATTGCTTAGACTTTTTATATATAGCTTCCTTTTCAGGAATCCCCTTCATAGTTGTCTTGTTCTTATAAAGATCCAGCACGAAACGAATAACTTTATAATCAAGAAGTTTTTGTCTTGCACAAATTATCTCAATATATTCAATCTTTTCTATTTTGTAGGCTCTTTCAACTATAGCCATATCTACAGAAGTCAGCCATACATCAACAAGATCTGCATCCTGAATTCTACCATTATCGTAGACAACTCCGGAAGAGCTTAAGCATCTGGAAGATGATAAATAATGATTATAATATTTTGATTTCACATTATGTAATTTTACATGCATGATAAAGCAATATTTATCATTATCTTTACGCTTCTGGTATTGCTTTTCTGATATCGTAAGGAATTCACTACACGGCAGCGGAAAGCAGCACATAATAAAAGGATAGCTTGAAGCGATATCATAGGAAGGAATCCGATAACCTTCTTTAGATCTGAAAACCTTGAAAGCATTTAGAACATTTCCGTGTGTGTATCCGCCTTGAAAACATGCCATATATTTTAAATATTTTCGTGGTTCAGGAACAAGATTTTGCATCTTTCTTATATAATAGAATCCAACTTTATCTTTCAAAGCTTTCCTTATCTCTCCGGTAGCTGTTGCCGGGATAAGTGCTATGTGGCCATATTCCTTTAAATAATGATCTTTGATAATATGATAAAGACATAAACAATCATATTCGCAATATTCAAGCTCTTCAGCTGTTAGAGTGCTTAGCGGTGTCCTGACTTTCGCATCATATTCCAGGCTTTTTTTCTTCTCAATATTAGTATATTCTTTGGCAGCAGTTTCAAGCTTTAAATTTGTCAGCATATAAGAACATCTGAATTCTATATTTAATTCTTGCACATAGAAGCTTATAGGCTTCCGGATATCACGCGCAAGCATGTTTTTTATTGTATAATTACGTAGTATATTTGGAAGGAATCCAAATTCATAAGATAAGTTGTGAACCCATATTACTTTAGTGAGTGAAGGATCTGAAATCTCTTTCAGGACATTTTCAAAATCCATAAATTCACGGCCATAGTATACAGTATTTTCAATCGAAAATTGCCATATATAAGGGATTGCTATCTTATCAATATCAAGATATTCTTTTTTTGGCTTTGAATAGTCAAATACCTTCCAGCAGCTATCAAAATATAGGCCGTCTTTTTCTATCCTTAACTCTTCAAAGTTAAAAAGTGAACATGTCTCGATATCAAAAGTATAAATTGTATCACTAACCGGCTTTTTATTCTTCTTTTTATGGCTGCCTTTAAAGATATCCTTGAGAGAGTTCTTCTCGTATAAAATCATACAAATCACCGCCCATTTTTCCGCTATTATGATATTCAAAATATGCAGATGACATTACAAAATCGGCAGGATCTTCAACTCCCATTTCATCAGCATAATTGATTAATTCAGCAACCTGATCTGAATTCATAATGAATGATAAATATTTATCATTCTTCCATCTATTCATATTTTCATAAAAATCAATAAAATCCTGATATGTTTCTATACCATAAGTGCCTTGCATTGCTTGAAATGTCTTCATTCCTTTTTCAGTTATTTCTTCTTCAGGAACACCTTCAAAAACATTTTCCCACGAATCAACATCAAAATTATTTTTATTTTCTGTTGAGTCTGCTATCTGGTCAAGCTCTTCCTGCTGGTCCTTTGTCAGATTCAAAGAATAATCAAATTCTTCTTTATCTTTAGGGTTCAGATTATTGCGCTCATAGAATTCTTCAAGCTGTGATTTTGTAGCTTTCACTTCATTAGGTTCAGCTTTATACTTATCCCATTCACGCATTTTTTTATTTAGATCTGAATACTTCTGTTTTCTTTCCTTCTTCTCTTTAGGCTTCTGGAAGACTTGCTTGATTTTACTGACAGCTTTTTGCGCTGCACTTTTTAAGGCTTTAAATGGGTTCTTCATTTGCTATCACTCCTTTCTTCAATTAGTTTCTTTAAATTTCGCTCGTTTTTGTCTGCCCACTTCAGCCATTTACCACACTTTGAACAATATATGCCGGTGTGTATTCCTCTATCATCAATAAAAAAGTCATTGCTTCCACATAAGCATTTATAATCTTTTATTTTCATTCTTCTTCACTCCTTTCTATATCTTTAAAATATGGACATTTTCCTTCAAATTCTGGAAAAGATGTATTGTATTCAGTACAATTGCAAATTCTGTAATGCTCATCTACTGTTAAAATGTCTTCATTATATTTACATTTTAAACATTCAGCTATAATCATTATTCATCACTCTCCTATAAAAAAGCACTCCGGAATACTCCGGAGCGCGTCCAGAACCTTTTAAGTTCTATGCATTTTCATAAGCTTCAATTATCAGATCTGTAAGATCATCAACAAAATCTTTATTTAAAGAGCAAACATCATCACGATATTTAGTCTTTCCGCCTTCCTTATAACTATGATTTGGCCATGAAATAAACATGCCATTCTTTCCCTCTATGAGTTTAAAATAAACAACAATAAGTTCATTAAATGTGACAGCAACATTTGCTTTCAGGCTGTCGCTCTTGATCTTGTAAACCTTAATATCTGTTACTCCGATTCCGTTCTTCTCTGCATTACTAGCTCTCTTCATTTTCTTCTTCTCCTTCTTCTTCTTCATCATCATTGTAAGCTGGATCCAGTACAGTATTTTTGAGTGGATCCAAATAATTAGGTTTCTTTGCTTCTTCCTGAAGTGTGTTAATAAGTGACTTTTCAACTTCATCAATTCTGTCTGAGATGTTCTTTTCGAGGTTTGCCATTTTCTCAGCAAAATTATCCTGTGTGCCGGCAGCTTCAGCCGCTGCATTTTCTTCAAGAAAATCATCCCAAAACTCATCAGTTCTCTGCAACATCTTCTTCTCCTTTCTTATAAAATGTTATATTTATTTTTATCTCTGCCGGATCAGCTCCGCCAGAAATAGCAAGCTCAACAAATGATACAGCATCATTATAATATTCAAATCTTGAATTGAAATAGTTTCCAATTGTAACCTTGATTACACTTTCTACATCTTTCATTCGTTTTTTATCCATCATTCTTTCTCCTTCCATATTAAATCAATAACTTCCTGCATCATTTTTATAATCTCTTTGAATTTATTCTGTTCCTTCTTATTTACCCAAAGCGAATCAAGTGCAACCAGCATTTTAAGTCCCTGATCTAAAATTGTCAGCTCATCATCTGTAATAGTGTAAAGATGGTCGCATACTTCATTAAATCCCTTCAATATTTCATCTGAAGGATCACCATTCATAAACATAGATATTATTGACTTGGCCATAGTCTCGTCAATATTTTTATTTAAATCCTCTCTATTCATTCTCCATTATCCTTTCTTTCATTCTCATGCATGCATTGTAAACATCTTCCGGCTGGAATTGTTCTATAACATGGTGGTTTCCTGTCCTGACTTCATACATGTAATAACCATTTGAACATGTGACGGTCATTCCGTCAGCCTGCTGCAGCGTCTTGATAGTGCTGTGATGGTGCCACTTGCCATTCTTAAATGGCTTGCCGTTTTTGGTCCTTCGTGTTGCCATGATGTAGTACGTTTTCAATTTTTTTTATCTCCTTTCTTTTTTCTCCCGAGCTCTAGGCTCAAGAACACTATAAGTATAAATAAGTACTTTAGTCAAGTATAATTTAAATTATGTTGACTAACTTTTGTTATTATGATATAACTAACTTGTAAGTGTCCCTCCAGATACTGCATTATTTTTATTTCGTGGCGGTTTCCCTTCCAAAAGGAATCCGCCTAACTCCTAAAATTTGAAAGAGAGGTATTTTGAATATGAAACCTAAACAGATGTATTCTATAGTAAACTTAGTTAATAAACAGATGTGGGGTAAAGAAGCAGTTCAGGTTACAGATCTGGCTGGTCTTATCTCACTAGGTCAGAGTCTTTCACTGGATGAAAATGACTCTGACGCATATCTAGGCGCACTCGTTGACCGAATAGGAAAGACAAGAGTCAGGACTCTTGATCTGGTCCTTCAGTTCCCGGAGCTCTTCCGTGACACATTTAGTTTTGGAGCAATGCTTCAGAAGATTAGCGTCAATCCGTATGACGCCATCCAGAATTCAGATTACAATGTAGGAAATGATAACTTCACTCCTACTCTTCTGGATGCTCCTAGAAAGCCGAGCATAAATGTGACTTACTTTAAAGGTGCACAGACATGGGCCTACAGAGTAGAAGTGCCTAATGATCTTTTCTTCTCAGCTTTTACAAATGAGGGCGCAATGGTCAACTTCCTTGATGCTATTCTTAAAGCTCTTACAGATAGCATGACAATGGCAATCAATAACATGTCAAGGACATGTATTAATAACCTTATTGCAGAGAAGATCAAGGCCGGAAATGGTGTTGTAAACCTTCTTTCTCTTTACAATGATACTATTCCGGAAGCTGATGCAATCACAGCTGCAGAATCTATCACTAATAAGGACTTCCTTAGATTTGCTGGCATGACTATGAGAAACTATATCAAGTATCTGGAAATGCCTACATCTATGTATAATACTGCCGGATATGTAAGAGCTACCAGAAGAGACAATCTTAACGCATATTTTCTGACTGATTTTGTTTCAGCTTTTGAAACATATTATAATAGTGAAGTATTCCATAATGAGATCGTAAAGCTTCCAGGCTTTAGAGAAGTTACTTGCTGGCAGGGCAGCAACTCAATTGCTACTGGCACAACTCTCAAGAATGCTCCTGACTTTGCAACTAATTCAACTATTAAGGTTATACCTTCATCAGAGGAAAGCAAGGAAGTTGCTGAAAGAGTAGCAATAAATCAGAGTGGAATTCTTGCAGCTTACATTGATCGTGAAGCTGTGGCAGTCGGTCTTGATAAGAGAAGAACAGGCAAGTTCTACAATCCGATGGACGATATTACTTCTACAAAAACTTCAGCTCTTATTCAGTACATCAATGATACGACAGAAAACGCAGTAATATTTATTACTGCTGATAGTGAATAGTAACCAATTGACATTTTGTTGACTCCTTTCAAAAGGTATAGGCTCATGTAAATAGCATGGGCCTATATTACTATATGAGGTGATTAAATGAACGGAACATTATACGAAAATGTGAGCGATAGAGTTGTTATGGATAAGGTACTTAACAATTCTACTCCGGTGCAATTACATTTCAAGGAAACAAGCTCTATAATAAATCCGGTTTTTTACATTTCCAGAACTATTAATATGAAGAATCTTAATTATTTGGAAGTGCCGGAGTTTCACAGATATTATTATATAAATGATATTAGCGTATCACAACAATATTATGAGTTGAAGTGCAAGAGCGATCCTTTAATGTCATTTAAAGCACAGATAAAAAAGCAGCCTTGCATCATTGAAAGAAATGCAACTTTGTTCAATGAATATCTTGAAGATGATCGTTTTAAAGCATATCAATATACACATCGAGATACTTATAGATATAATGGCGGATTTGAAGAAGAAGCACAAGAATTTATTCTGGTTGTGTGCGGAAATCCGGCAGTATCTGCAAATATAGGAGACGGAAAAAACATAGATGGCGGAAGCACAAGACCTTCTCAAATCGTAACACCTGAACAATATGAAGATCTTCCTGAAAGCCAAAAGAATAATAATGATGTTATTATTGTAGATAATAATAGAGGTAGTGATCTCCCACCTTCAGAATACAATAATACACGTTATTGGCTATTAACTCAGGCGCAATATGATAGATTATCTACAGAGCAAAAGAATGACGGAACAATGTATTATATTTCTGATAACGCTCCTAACCTTAAAGGAACAAGAAATATTTTCATATCACAGATGTTATATGATGCATTACTTCCTAGAGATATAAATAATAATATACCATATTATGTGAAAGAGGTGAATTAAATGGGTAGAATAATGGTTAATGGTGAAAATTATAGCGGTAGTGAGGTGGTAGCTAATCCAACCCTAGAGGGTGGCGAAGCGACTCTTAATTCAATCGAAATTGACGCGATTAAATACGCCCTCGGTGGCGGTGGCGGTGGCGGCGTTGAAATAAAGCAAATATTAGACAATTCGGCGTGGGCGTCACCTAATACGTATGAATTAACCGAAAGCGTATATAATTTTGATTTTATAATATTTGTTGGTGCTTACAATTTCGGTGGAAATAAAGTTACATGCTCCAATATATTACCAACCGATTATTTAACAATCGGAAGTGATGCCATGGCTAATTGGAATTATATACAATTACAATGTTGGGAACATATGACAAATTTTGCCATGAATAATCCATCGGCTAGTGGCGGAACTGGAGATAAAATTGATTATAAAAAAGATTCGGGTGCACGTTGTATTATCCGAAATGTTTACGGTGTAAAATTTACTACTGCTTAATGAGGTGATAAAATGGCACGTTTTAAAACAGTAAATAGTGATATACTGGGTGTTATAGATGTAGGAACTTTCCATTCTTATGCACCATGGGGTGTAAACATAGGTGGTGTTCTTGATACTGATTCAAAGGATGTTACAGTATTCAATGCCCAAGATGCTTATGCTATGGCTATTAGAAAAGCACAAGAAAGTCAATATACAATTTCACAGTTTAATAATGCAATTTCATTCTTAAATAATCCAACAGATGATGAAACAAATTTCTATGATTCAATTCAAATTGTAGAGGATTATGCCCTCTGGTTATGGGGTAATGTTGCAAGTGGTGGTGTATTTTTTTACGACCCCCAAGACCCATACAACCCCTATACAATTGGTATTATGGCTTGTAATGGATGTTATACTAAAAATATAAATGGTGTAACATATTATAAATATAATATCAACGGCGGTGGCGAACCATTAAGAAAATATGAAGAACTCGCATCGTGTTTTTTAGGTTATAGATGGGATAGTGATTCAATAGGATTTGTAACACTACACAACAACGGCGCAAGTGGTGTTTTATCTATTCCATTACTAGCATATAGCACAGCCACAAATAATTATGAGGGGGTTGGTGCAGAACCAATTCTGAACCCTATTAATGAAACAAAAACAATATTTCCAAACCCTTCTCCACCACCATTGACGTTAAGAGCTATAGTTTTTGGTATGGATGGTAGAAACACAAAGGGCGGTCTTAATAACCTCGGAACAATTTTTGATGATGAAAATTATTCACTCGGTGATAATTGGCAAAAATTGCACGGTACATGGTATGGTGATTCTAGTGTACCACCACAACCACCATATAATCCGTCTGATGATGGGGGCGGTGTTGATGATTATACTGAAAGAGAAGACGATACAAGCAAGACAGATGATTCTCAATTCGAGATTGATGCGGTTAATTCAGGACTTGTTACAATCTTCAACCCTTCACAGTCAGAAATAAGAGAGTTTTCTAATTTCCTTTTTTCAGGAATAACAGAAGATATTGCGCAATTTTTCAAGAGATTAATATCAAGTCCTCTTGATTATATAATATCGCTTAATATGGTCCATTATAGACCGGCAACTCACAACAGTGCGGAAATAAAATTTGGCGGTATTGGATCCGGTGTTGCAGCAATGGTAGTTACAGATCAGTATGAAATAATTGACTGTGGAAGCCAGGCAATACAAAGGCAGTGGGGTTCTTTCCTTGATTATGGCGGATATACTAAAGCAAGAATATATTTACCTTATTGTGGAATACATGACATTGATATAGATCTTACAATTGATGCTGCAGTACAAATTCAATATGTAATTGATAACTTATCTGGCGCATGTGTTGCTCAGGTTGTAATAACCCATGATCGCAGATATTCAGATGATCGTAGTATTAAAGGAACACGCTACGAATTCACCGGAAATGTATTTGAGCAGGTACCACTTTCAGCTGCAGACTATAGATCAGCAATTAATGGTGTGCTAACTGCAATGGGTGGCGTGGGTGCTGTTGCTGCTGGTAATCCGGTCAGCGGTATATCTGCAATTGCTTCCGGAGTTATGAGCATGAAACCAACTATTCAGACAGCTTCAAAAGTTGGCAGCTCTTTCGGATATATGGGACTACAAAAGCCATTTATTGAAGTTACACGGCCAAATCCTTCAGTGCCTTTAAATTATCCATATAGGGAAGGATATCCGGCTAATATATATGCAAAGCTTAATGATAAACGTGTATCTGGATATGTAAAGGTTGAAAAGGGTACATTCAAATATGACAATATTGATTATATTACTGAAGAAGAAGGCAAAGAATTAGTTGATTTATTAGAAAGTGGGGTGTTTTTAACAAATGTTTGATGGAATTTATAACCAGCTGGCAACTCCAAATGTTGACCGGATTTATGATGTTGCTGACGTGAAGACAGGATATTCTTATTGGTTCTGGAAGCTATTGAATATCTGCATATCTATGTTTGATTATGAAGGACTCACGCCCATGCTTCCAGCGCGTGAGATAGAACTAAATCTGATACTTACTGATCATTGTGTTATCTTCCAGAATGATAAGAATGAGCTAATCACAACAAGTACAAATATCTTTGGATATGATGTATATTATTATCCTACAGAAGCAATTTATGGTAATCCTTCTCTTAAATATAAGAAGCTTACAATCGGAATGAATTGCGAAGTAATCTATAATAATAATCTTATGGATAATATAGAATATATTCCTAGTGATGGAAGTCTTAAGACATTCATAATGAGATATGCAAGGCAGCTTGCAGATATTGAGTCCACTATTAACATCTATCTTGTTAACACACGAATGACTTCTTATCCGGTAGCAGCTAATGACAGAGTAGCCAACTCTATTCAGACATTCTTTAAGAAGCTCCGCGCTGGTAAGAATGCCATAATCTCAGATAATAATATTGTTCAGGAATTCCGAAACGTCGATATTAATAGAAGCAATATCCATGACGGAATCAATGACTTACTTATTGCCAGGGATAAAATACTTGAACAGTTCTATCGTGATATAGGTGTAAGGATGTATAATCCGAAGAAGGCGCAAGTAACAGAGGATGAGATCCAGGTAAATGACCAGATGCTTCTTATCTCTAAAGATGATATGCTAAAGCAGAGGAAAGCAGGTATTGAAAAAGTAAATAATATGTTTGGCACTGATATAACTGTAAAGGTAAATGATAGATTTGACGTAGAAAAGGGGGTTGTTAACAATGGCACTGAAGAAGTTAGGAATTAAAGCCGGAAAGAAGCCGGAAAGACTCAAAGATATCCAGATTATGCAGGATAAAGATAAGAGCATAACTTATTATTTTCAGACTCAAAAACTTGCTTTCCAGACTCTATGGCCAGACATGACCGAGTTAGAGGAAGATCTTGTTGATCTGCTATGCTCTAATATCCGACTTTATTATCCAGGTGTTCCGGCTCTGGGACAAACACCTGAAAATTATTATAATACGCAAGAAGTAACAGCTTCCATGTTTAATTCTTACGGAAATCTGTTGCTTAGATCTAAGATATTTGACTTCATAGAAAAATGGGATGGAACGCTGGAAGATGTATCAAGCGTTTACCATATGATAGAAAATCTTAAGAATGACATTATCATAAAGAATCGGAAGAGATGGACTGACTTATTTAATTCAACTATTCAGGAATTCAATCCGCTTTATAATGTCGATGCTTACGAAGAAACAACTAGGACACTCGAGCAGGATGGCACAGTCTCCAACCAGAAGAGCGGTACAGAGACATCAAATAAGACCGGAACGGAGACAAGTGCAAAGAGCGGAACGGAGACCAGCGCAAGAACCGGAACAGAGCAGACTGTAACAGATGAGGAAACAGCTGACAGGAAGACAGGAACAGAAACAAGCGCAAAAACCGGATCAGAACAAATATCTTATGACACTGAAGAAAAGACAGACTATGACGGATCTGAAGCTACAACCCACCAGAAGGCAGAGACAACAACCGAATCTGTGACAACTACTGAAAGCAGCACATTCTTTGACACCAAAAAGACTCAGGACGTGGGCGCAGCCAATGACAATGTTGACACCCTTGAATATTCTACCGATAGAGCTGACACTCTCAGCAAGACCGGAACAGAGACAACAAGCTTCAATAATAGACAAGATCAGACAACCTATAACACTACTGACACTATAACGCATGATAATGAAGTAACAACTACTCATAATACTCAGGATCAGCTTACGCATAATACAACAGATCAGTTGACTCATAATACTACTGACCAGCTTACTCATAATACTACTGATCTGGAAAGCCGTGACCTTCTCGACACAGAACACATCATGCATAGAAGATATGGTAATATTGGTATCACAATGAGTACGCAGCTTCTTGAAAGCTTCAGAAACTTTGTAAATTATAGAATAATTGATGTTGTTGCAGCAGATATTGCTGAAGGACTTACGCAGGGGGTGTATTAATATGAACGATATTGTTAATCTTATAGTTAATAGCAGCACTTCAATAGTTATAATTGCATATTTTATCTTCAGAGATTACAAATGGAATGAACAACTTATTTCTACATTATCAAAGATTGAAACAATCCTTGATAATATGTCGGAAGAAAGAGAGGTGAAGAAGAAATGAAGACCAGCCAGAAGGGTATAGATCTTATCAAGAAATATGAAGGTTGTGTTCTCACTGCTTATAAATGTCCGGCCGGAGTCTATACCATAGGCTATGGCCACACTGAAGGAGTGTATCCCGGCCAGAAGATCACGAGAGAAGAAGCAGAAAGCTTCCTGAAGAAGGACCTTAAGAGATTTGAAGATCATGTAAATGCTTACAATAAGAAGTATAACTTCAACCAGAATCAATTTGATGCGCTTGTCAGCTTCGCTTATAACATAGGAAGTATTGACCAGCTGACGCAGAACGGCACAAGAAGTAAGTATCAGATTGCAGATATGATGCTTGAATATATCAAAGCTGGCGGCACAGTTCTCCCTGGCCTTATCAATCGTAGGAGAGAAGAACGGCAACTATTTATAACAACAGCTCCTGAAGCTCCGGCCGTAAATGTTCCGGAGCTGAAAGAGAGTCAGAAGGTCAAGACTGTTATTGATATGATAATTAGTGGCAAGTTTGGCAATGGTAACGACCGCAAGAATGCACTTTATGAAGCTTTCCAGAAGCTAGTTAATGCCAGATTTAAGAAATAATTGACCTTGTAAAGGGATCGGAATTGATATTCCGGTCCTTTTTTTGTTGG
>Ga0247611_10007695_pt1 | contig 13431 bp, 15 predicted proteins | sample 177DNAGHGhighgp2_FD_192422 | JGI IMG/M metagenome (GOLD analysis project Ga0247611, IMG submission 192422) | Sheep rumen microbial communities from Palmerston North, Manawatu-Wanganui, New Zealand - 1770 DNA GHGhigh gp2 | ecosystem: Host-associated > Mammals > Digestive system > Stomach > Rumen... | reverse complement strand
TACCAAAGCTACCTGTGATATTCATATCACCTCGGTCATGTTTATGTCCACCTGTTGATGATGTATACATAAGAGGTAAGCCTGCCTGTACCAAATCGCCTAATGCCGCTGCGTCAATAGTTCCTTCAATAATACCTGTAATCTTCGGAAGTCTGACAGTATTATTTACACTGTCGTAAACAAATTTACCGCAAACTCCGTAAGTAGTGACAGATTGTTGCCATTCAGTTTCGGTACAAAAATAGTTTGCTGTCGGATTATTTGTATACAATTCTGCAATGTACTCTACAAACTCTTTATAAATTCCATCACCACTTAATCTTGTACCGTCTAGTAAATGTAATCCTGCATCGGTTAATGGTAGTGTTGAACTTATAATTTCACCAATATTACGGACTGTACCTAATTGGATTTTTTCCCAATAATTATTATTACTTAATGAGTTTCCTACATTATCGTTAACTTTAGATAAATAAATTGAAACCTCTCCGTTTAAATCAACATTAAATACTATTGAGTTTTGATAATAAGTTTCCGCAGCATCATATACTATTGCACTGCGATATAAATCGGCGACACCGGCATTAGAATATGTAATACTCTTATAAGTATCATCAATAAATTTATTCAAATTATCACCGGCTAAAATATCCGGTTCAAGCATATTAAAGCCGTTTTGAATTTTTTGTTGCGTAAAATCCGCTTTTTGTCCGTTAACCGCAAAATTTGGCGGGATTTGGACATTTGGATTAATAGGTTTATTCATTTGTATTTACCTCCTCTAAATATATTCCATCACCTAATACTCGTTTTATGTAATTAATTGTATTAGCGGTCAATACCGCTCTTTGTCCTGTAATATAGACTTTTACGCCGAGTTCACCTTTAGTAATTTCCACATTATCAGCGTTTGTTATTGTTTTGATAATTGATACGGTTTCCTCTAAAGTTCCTGAGGAAACATTAGCGCCAATGTAAGCTTGTATTTTTTGAATAAATTCTGCATCTTCAAGAATAATCGGATATCTTGGATCTTCACCTGAAGTCAGAAAATAAAATAATTTATTCACATTTATGTGAGGCTGATTTACACAAAAATAATTTCCATAATCAACTTCATCTCTTTTTGCACCAACCTCAGCTCCGATATAATCCAAAAATTTACCTCTTGCCTGTTGTATTTTATAAGATTGCAACAACTTTAAAATCACGTCACGAGCAATATTTCCTCTTAAAGTAAGAACCTTTAAAAAATCTGTAATATCCTTATTTTGTCTAAAATAACCCATCAGATATTTCAGACTTTCGTATTGATAATCTAATAAATTCATTTTATATACCCTCCGATATCGTTATATTTGAATACGAAAATACTGGTATCTCATCATAATCAAAATTGATTTTATCAACCAAATTTATACCGGATACCCGCTTTATCTTTATGTTATTAACTGTATTTACACCATCTGCCTGCAAAATCGGAATAACAAATTCATTTGCATAAACAATACTGCCAAGCCCAAAATCTTTTTGAATAGTATAATCCATTATGTTTTCTTTAATTTTTTCAAAAACATCTCCTGCATTAAACCCATCTGCCAAATCTAACTCAATAAAGATTTCTATATTAATATCTTTTGCTTTTTGGAATTTTACCTTTACGTTTTTACCTGACAAATCTTTAATAACAATCTCTGTATCACCAAGCATTTTTATACCTGCGCCAACAGTCGCAAATATTGCCTCTGCAAATATATTGTCTGTAACTGACGGTTTGGCAACAAATTTCACTTCCATCGGAGAATATGTATTGTCGGATTTTTTGTCGATTATATTCAAATGGTTATCACTATCCACAAATTTACTTAAATTAGAAACATTTGCATAACGTGTAGCAGATGCATTTATGGCTTTTGAGTTACGAAATCTGACTTTGTAATCATAATCGTTTTCTCTATCTTTTCCTATTTGAATATCCCTAATAGAAGTATTATCCACATCAATAACAGATATCGGTGCAGATACCACAGAAAATACGTCATTAGAATCTATTTCAATCTCACCGTATTCAACTGCAGCAAAATCAACATCCGTATATCCGTTTGAATTTGCAGTAAAATCCGACAGGTTAACAAATTCTTTTTCTCTGTTATTTCCCTGAATACGTATTTCACCTGATTTAATCGAGGTTTTACCTGTGGTTAGTACACCTATTGTAAATATAGTTTTCTTTGGCTCAAGCCTTTTCACTCCAATTCTTTCATATAAAGCATCCTGCCACATACCTTCCACATCTTCAGGGTTATAGTTTTTTACTATTTCTATAAAATTATCCTGTAAATCCAATTCCATATCTGCAACTGTATTGACAAATCCGTCAATTATACCGCCTGACTTGATATAAAATGAATCACCATATAAATCCTTTAATGAATTTTCTAATTCACTCAGAATTTCAGACTTAGTCGTTATTACTATTTCATTATTGTTAATTTCCATATTTATCTCCTTAATTAAATTTCATACGTTGGTATAATATTCAGATTAAAAGCCCCATAATCCGTATAAACATCTGCCATAATATTTACGGTTAAATTTTCTTTGTCAAAAAACATTTTAAAATTATCCAGAGATTGAACTTTATCAACCCCAAGAATTTGCTTTCTGACAGAATGTTCAAGAAAATTTGTATTCCTCATACAAAACGCATAATCAATACCCTTATCTTTATCAAGAATCCATTCCCCGTAAAGCGTATTCAAAGCAACAACAATATGCTGCTTTACTTTCTCCAACTGACTAACCGCAACAAAATCACCGTTTTGCACATTTAGCTTATTATTTTCAACAAGTATATCAGTCATTATTACCTCCTATAAATAATTTCTTCTGACAGCAGTCCAAATTACCTGTCGTGTTTTGCTATCCTTTTTTTCAGGCATAGACGCAATTACACTATGATAAAATATGTCTGTCGTACCTAAATTCAAATCTCTAATTATAAGTGAACCTTCTCGCCGCATAAGATTATCCCACTCAAGTGACCTGTAAGATTCACTATTTACCAGAAATTCAGATGTGATAGACCAGCATCTTTTCGGATTAACAGAATAAAAATATTCACCAAATAAACCGATGACAGGTCTAAAACTATTTTCATGGTCTTGAGTAACAGTTATCTTTTGGCTGCCAAACCCGCCAAGTGTCCTGTTACACCAAATTAATTGAGTATTTTTTGTATCGTAAATTGTCATGTTCACCTCCGTTTTAGCTATGTTTCACAACAAAAAATAACTTGCATTATCTGCAAGTTTTTATTCAGTGCATTCTAATTATGTTTATTATTAATAAACTATCCTATATATCATCTTTCGTTGCGTCAAACGACGCACCCTACAAAGTCGCAACAATTTCACCATAATGAGCATCTGTAAAACTAAAAAAAATTTTTGAAATTCTAAAAAGCCTTTTTCAGACTCTTTTGTACCATGTTTCTTGTCGTATTATAAATGATAACATGCAACCACTGGATTTGCCGAATTAATATCCTTAACATTTTTCTTTGTTACTAACAAAAAAATTTTTTTAGGGATTTTAAAATAAAAAAAAAGGAAAATATTTTGAATAATATCAGTTTTCAAGGGGCAACTAACTTCACAATAAGCCCAACCGCATACAAAAAAGTCGAAGCGACAACAAGAAAAGCCTACACCAATCTTACAAGAAAGAGTAATTGTAAACTGGAAGGGCATAAGATTTGTGCATTAGATACTGCCCCGGAATATTTAACCGTAATTGTTAGAAATGATAACAATAATGGGTTATTCAGATATATACCAATTAAACCGAATATACAAGAAACCATTGACGATTTGTCTAAACAAGTTGAGCATCTAAAAGATTCCGCTAAAGGCACAAGTTTAACTGCATGGATTGTTGGAGGAACAAGATTAAATACCCCAAAAGGCTGCTTAATCACAACCGTTCTTGACGAAATTGCTAAGATAATCTGCGAAAAGCCAAAAATTGACACATCCATTCTTGTCGGCAGCAAAACAGGAGAAGAAAAATTCATCATGAGAGCCGGAAAATCTGATTTTAAATTAGCTTTAGATAAAAAAGTAAATCCTGACAACGACCTTGAAAGCGAATTGGGCAAAATTTTTGATATCGTTGAATTAAACAATACGGAATTAATCTACGCAAAATAATTAATTAACTATAAAAAAAGATTAATTATGGGAGCAATAACATTTTTGGTAACCTTATCCCCCTGCAAAACTCTTAACGATTTTACAAAATTCTGATAATTAAACGGATTTTTCGTAATATCGAAAGATTTCTCCATAATAAAATTATCACAATTATGCCCTTTACACATTTTCTTTAGTGCAGGAGTTATTAAGAAAATATCTTTGATTTTTATTCTGTTTTGAAGTGCCAATTTTACAATCCTTACCTGACCTATATGGTCATAAACCGCACCAACAAAATCTCTTGTCGTTATATAATTTGTTATATTGGTATAATCTTTTTTATTTTGATACGAAAATTTATAAGGATGCGCAAAATTTTTAGAATAAATCTCATTTAAACTTTCATTTGGTTTTGATTTTTTCAATTCTTGCTTACTCCAAACGTTGTACCTGTACAGATATTCCGCCATTCCAAGAGGATTAAAAGTATCAATTCTAACATTTATAAATTCTGCTTGAGCACCTATTAATTGTGCAATAGAACCACCCAAAGAATGACCTGTTATTATAAGATTTTTCCTTGCTGTTTCAGGGTTAAACTTAAAAGACAAAATTTTACCGGAACTAATTTTCTCAACTATAAAATTTTTCACAAATTTATAGGCCGTCAGATATTGTTTCATCGTTTTTTCTCTAAGCATTTCAAAATCGGTTTTCAAATCCAAATATCCCTGCTTATTATATTTGAGTTCCGTACCTCTGAAAGAGATAATAAATTGAGTAAGCTCATAATTAAAATAGACATAAGCATCAAAACCTGAAATATCTTTATCGTGCATTTCTTCAACAATAGTCCATTTAGAAAGATTACCGTCAAAATCTGTATGATAAACAACATCATAAATCCTATGTTCCTTATAAACATCCGCACTCAAAAATGCACAAATTCGGGTTTTTAAATCAACCTGTCCACTTACATTGCGTTGGTAATTCAACGGATAAAGCCGTCTGTAATTTGTAATTTTATGTTTCTTCATATAGATTCTCCTGTTTTTAGTACTCAAAAAAAGAGCAGATACGATAGAAGATATCTGCCCGAAAATTAAAATGTTAGAAAGGAAGATTATTTTTTAAAAGTGGTTAAATACTTGTACAAAGCATATCTGAGAGCATCCATACAATCATCATTGATTTTTAGCGGTAAATCAATATTATCGGATGAAATACTCATTTTATTTTTTTCATTTTCTGACGGGTAACGATATGTATAAAACTCATTCAGTACGGATTTACAATCCTCAGCCACAAGCAAATTGTCATAATTAATCAATTCCCGCACCATAGCAATACTATCCTCAACCTTAGGTTTTTCTTCATATATAACCAAATTGGTCTTATACCTGAGCTTGTCATTTTGTTCAGGTCTTGCATTATCACAGTTTGCAAAACTGAAATATCTGCCATACTCTTTTTGTTTATTTTCAATCCAAGCAATAACATTATCCGACTGAATTTTGGATGAATACAATTCATCCAACACATAGAATTTCCCTGATTTATCAACTGCAAGAAGAATACATGCGGTAGGATGATTCCAGCCCCAATCTATACCTAAAAAATATTCCATAAAATCATTGGTTTTAATTTTTTCTGTTATTTGATTTCTTGAAATTATATGTTTGCTGTTGTTAAAAGTATCATAAACCAATCCGTCAGCAACAATCCATAACCCGTCAATTTTTCTTGCCTTAAAAGCACCCTGATATAATTTTTCCTGATTTTTTATAAAAGTCTCAGATAAATTTGCATTATCACGCATAGTAAAATGCCAATATTCAAAGACACTTCTAACTGCGGCATCACCGTCTAAATACGGTTTAATTTTTTCTTTATAAAGCCAATGGTTTGAGCTTTCAGGATTACTATCCGCAAAAGCTTTTGCATAAGGGGGTGTTAGTCTGCTCAATGCCATATTATAGAAATTATAATGATGCTGAGGTAATTCATTTGCATACCAAAAATCCCAAGTACCGCCCTGTATTGATGAAGCACTGTCAGAATCTCCTCCGCCTACGATAAGACACGGATAGTTTTTACCCCAAAGTTTTATTTCCATTTCGCCGCTTGCACTATTAACTTTTACCTGACCTCCTAGATAATTTTCAATAAAAGGTTTTAGTTCAATCAGCACATTATTTCTAACAGTGTTTTTTGAATATCCGGAAAATACTTTAAGATTTTCATTACCTATTGCATCAAAAATTTGCGGAATTTTTTGGATAATACTGAGAGTTTTTCCGCTTCTGACAGCTCCGTCGAGAAGTGTCAGCAACGGAAAATCTTCAGGCGGTTTTGCCAAAAACTTTTTTACTTTTTTACTATATTTACTTTTCTCCCATTTTATCGGCATATTTATGTTCCTTGTTTATTAATAAAAATATTGTTCTGTATAAAAAAGCAAGTATATAAAATACTACACATAATATTTGTGCAGCATCGCATATAGTTGCCTAAAAAATTATAAGTAATAAGCCGATAAGCCCGATTTAAAGAGCTTATTCGACTTATTAACTTAATGTTTAGCAATTTTTATTTATTATTTCGTCCAAGTGCACTCCATGAAACAGTTCTGGTAGCAGAATCTTTTTCCCCGCTGATATCAACAATTACACATTCCGTGTAAACATCATCTCTGCCTGTATTCAAATCACGCACAACAAGAGTATCTTCCACATAATTAAGGTTATCCTCAATTAGCATAGGTAAAGACTCACTATCAACTTTAAAAGTACGTGTAATCTTGTACGCCCTTTTGTTATTAACTATATTAAGGCCTTCACCCTGTACACCCTTGTATGTATCAAAACTGTTACCGGATTGTATCAGATTGTATGCATGATCATCACCTGTGCCGGTTAAAGTTATACCTTTCCAGACAAACTGGATATTCTTAGCGTCATAAACTGTCATTTTTTATCTCCTATAATTTTATTTTTTGTCATAACATTTTTACATTTTGAAATATCATCAGATATCATCACTATTCCTCATCACCCCCGAGTAACTGAGAAACTTCTTCTTCCGTAGGATCAACCGTAAATGTAAAATCGACCTTTTCACCAACGATTGCATCATAATAATATCCGTAAAGCTTATATTGTTTTGCGTTGTATGCATCTATATCAGTATTCATAATGCTGTTTTTGCCAACTCTGATAGGAACAACATTTAATTGAAATCCGATTTGATCCTTTGTTGTCGGGATAACTAAATTGTAAGTTTGGAAACTTCTGAAACGCCTTTGAGCCATTGTAAGCAAAAGATTATTTCCTGTTTCATCATACATTGGCTTTTGATTAAAAAACTCTAATGCCATCAAGCCTATAGATTTTGTAATATAGTGCTTAATCATTTCTCTTTGGCGTAATTCACCGCCTAACATTCTTGAGCCTATTACCCAATTATAACCGAAGTCAGACGTATCACCGCCGTCAATAGGTGAAACATTTGTATAAAAAGCTACATTATTATTCTTCATTGAAACAATTTCATCAGAAGTATATGTTTCAGGAGTAACTCCGTTTAACTGAGTAAATTGTGCAGAACCGTTTTTAGAACCAAATTTTCCGTTTGTTGAAGTTGAAGCAATAGCAGATGCAATACCTTCCGTTGTATTTTTTCTAAAAATCGCATACGCATAATTATTTCCGGCAGATTTAATTGCAGCAACATCAGCTGTATCAGTTACAACAAAATCGCAAAATCTGTCATTTACTGAACACCAGCTTGCAACTGCCTGAATATCACTTGCCAAACGTGAAACAGGAACAACCTTGACAAATTTACCGTCAACAATTTTTGCTCTGTTTAAAGCTTCTGCAACAGTTTCATTTTCTTTTTGTTGAGCAATGATTAAGTATTTAACCTGAGACTGAGTTTGGGAATTGTTCTTTTGATTAAATATGGCATAAGCTTCTAAGGCTGTTTGAGAAGCCGCCTTAAAATCCAATAATACCTCATCATATGTTGAATATTTTTTTATACCGCTTTCCGGAAAAACAACATTCTCTTGTAAATCACTGCTGCTAAAATTGGAAAGCAGCAAAATATTTTTAAAATATTCTTCTAAATTTCTTCCGTCAGGAAGTTTAAATAGAATACTAATTAAATCATTGTATACAGTCATAATTTTTCTCCTTATTTTTACTGTTTGCTATAAAATCACACGTAAATTACGAGAATTTACGTGTGAAAAATTTTAAAATTAAAATAAAATACTATTCTTCTGAAGGTTCAGAGGAAGGTTAATCAGAAGGTTCTGCTGACGGTTCCGCTGAAGGAGACGGAGAAACATCTGAAGGGGCTAAAATTGCAAACGGATAGCCGTTTGAACCACGTCTCGTTACAGGGTTAGCTATTTGAACACCCAACCTCATTACTACACGGAGTGCAATCATATCCTGCTGAGCAAGATTATATACAATCTTACCTTCAGTATCCTGAATAATCGCTTGGTCAAGAACTTTATAAGTCACGTCCTGACGTATTGAATATACCGCCTTAGAGAAATCTCCGCAAATCATCAATGCTTTTGAAGTATCAAATACTCCGGTATTATCATATTCAATAGGTCTGCCAAGCAGATTTGAAGGAGTAGAACTCAATAAAGAGGATGAATACAACAAGTTATTGTTGCTATCTCTTAAATTTCTCAAATGAGCTTCAAAAGTCGCATCAGCAATAAATCCGTTAACGATAAATCCTGATTTTTCGACCATAGCCATTACACCGTCAACACCGATAATGTCAGAAGCAATATCACTATTAGTACCAATAGTAACAACCTGATTTTTTGCCAAAGCTCCGTTATAAATCGGGGTAGGCCAGCTTGAAGGTTTATTCGTGCCAAATAAAATTGCACTATCAATAGCGATACCTAAGGCTTCTACTATTTGCGGCTTAATTTCAGTCCAAATATCAAAAGCGGAATCATCCAAAACGGCTTCGGGAATAGGAATAATTACAGCCAATTCTTCTGCTGTAAGAGTTAATTTTTCCCATTCAGCTTTTGTCGTTTGTTTTTGAGCCATATCACCGGAAAGGAAATATGCTTCCGGTAAAGCATTTTGCACCGGCAAAGTTTTTTGTTTCGATGACATATTAGGTAATTTTTTCATCATCGGCAACAATTTTGAACTTGACGGAATTTCTTTGATAATTTCATTTGAAATTTCTACAGGAATTAAAGCCTCACTGCCGGCTCTGTCAATAACATGTACTGCCATTGTTTTTCTCCTTTAATTATGTGTAACTATACAAATACGGCGACTGTTCAAGTCCTTCCGTAAAAATTTTCTTTTTGTTTTTGTTTTAAAATCAAACATTTCTGAAATTTCAGAAAAAAATAATACTGAAAAGATTTCAGTATTAACAAAAATAATATTCAGTTATATTTATTTGAGTATTAGGCGACTGCGTATAAAAGCAGGAATAATTTTACTTAATTCCTCTTATGTAATTATTCATAATTTCAACCGGACTCAAATTGCTGCATTGAGTAGGTTTGAAATTTGCACCGTGATTTAAGGATTCGGATTTGAATAAAATATCATTTTCAGATTTAAAATTTTCAACCCAAGCCTGAATATCCTCACAATCATGAGGAAGTGCTTTTATTGCCAAATCAGGTTTTATACAGCCTGATTTTTCCAAGGCAGATTTTGCCCTTAAGTTAAAATTTTCTGCTTTTAACTTTGACAATTCCTCTTTTAGAACAGATAATTCATCAGGATTATCTGTTTGAGTTTTTTGAATTTTTTCATTTTTTTCAAGATGCTTTGCAAAAATTTTTTGACCTGCAAGATTTGTTTTTTGAATTGATGTCAATTCTTTCGTTTCTTTTCCTTGTTTTTTCATAAAATTCTCCTTTTTATAATTAATCTTCAATAAAAATATGAGCACCGTTTATTGAAACCCAATGACCGTTACCGGTAGGGGTAGAAGTATTATGTGATTTAAAAATTCTGCTAAACTTTTTATTATTTTCAGCCTGTTGCGATTTATATTTTTGCCGAATAATATCAGAAAAATTTTGGATGTTTGTTTTTGCAGATTGTGTTTGCAGCTTTGGTTGCGATACAGGGTTTGAATTGATTGAACTGCTAATAGGTGCAGCCTGTCCTGTAGTTGTACCGTTTTTACTTTTAGGGATATAACGTCTTTTATCATTTGGATCAGTAATTAATTTTCCTGCTTTCATTCTTTCCATTACTTTTTTTGATATCATATTTTTTATAGTGGTATATAATTCAAAATAATCTATCTTATATCCATATTGTTTAAATAACTCATTAGTTATTTCTTGACCAATTTCCCTACCTTGATTATTGTTCCACAAGTCCATATCGGTTTCGTTAAGATTATGTCTTTTTAAAAGCACATTTTGTTCGTGTTCATCACCCAGTTTTTTAGCAATATCATCACCCCCATATATTGTTAGGAATGCTTGCATATAAGCATGCCTAAAGGCATCCGATTCATTATTCCAAGTCTTCTTATTATTTTCGCCCATATCAAAATCATATTTTTTTTGATATTCTTCTGTGACTTGTTTCATCCAATAACTAAATATTTCTTGCATACCTTTTTTTATAATGTTTGACATTTATTTTTCCTCCTTTATAATTAATTCTATGTCATTACACAATTACTTTATTTCAAATATTATTTCATTCTTCACTGTCGTTAATACTATTTTTTTTATTTTGTATTTGAAAGAATTTATTTCTGGGAATATATCAGAACCCATTTTAAATCTTACTCGAAGTGGAATAGTATTAGTATTATGCATATTTCTGCTAGTTGAATTTCATATTAGACATGAATATCCTAAACTTTTACCAATAGTAGTTGTAAACAACAAAATTCTTAAACCAATATATTTTTTTGTATTTTACTTTGGTTTTTTAATTTTAGTTTTAAAAATTATATTTTTTTTAATTTTTCCATTCTTACTACTTTCAATATTTCACATTCCTATATAAACATTTTGCAACTATAATACAAATCATATAAAAGATGTTGAACAAAAATTTTTAGAATAGATAAATAAAGATAAATATATTAATATTGTCAAAAATTTGGAAAATAATTAAACGGATTATCTCTTTTTTCAAATTTATAAACCTAAAAATGTAAATGTGAATCTATAGTAACAATGATATTTTTGCATAATATAATCATTTGTCCTTGTTTTACATTATAATTCTTCCTGATACAAATAATTCAAAGAAAAATCGTGTCCGAGTTGACGGACACGACACCACATTGAAATATGACAACGAAAAACACCAAAGAACAACAACTATTCTTCTTCATACACAAGAACAAAATCTGTACTAAAATTTTCTCTGTCTATCACAACATCATTTCCGTACTTATTTTTTACTGCCAAACTTCCGCTTATCAAATCCGGAGATTTAATCCGTTCAATCAAATTGTAATTTGCCACAAGCGGAAACCCTTTTAAAAGATATTTTGTTTCCCCATTTTTTGTAAAATAAATATCTACAATAAAAAAAGTTTCACACCATTCAAATCTGAAATTGTAATTTTTTTGGTTAAAAAAATATGTACTAAAAACAATTTTCTTATTTTTTAAATCAGGTAAACTGAATTGATTCATAATATTATCTCCTTTATTTTAAACTAACCGTAATTTTAGTAATTCCGTCGGTATTATAATTATTTCCGCTTGATTCGACCTCCGATACTTTGTAAATACCTTCTAAATCTTCAAAATTACACTTCACAAAATCATAAGGTTTTATATTTGATTTTAGTCTTGTTATAATTAATCTTTCATATTCGTTTTTACTTTCAGGATTCAACGAATTATCTTTGTTAAGTTCAACAAGACTTGAAGTATCATTATTTATTTTTGGCGAACCCAGATATAATACATCGTCTTGAATCAGATATTCACAATTCAATGCCTTACAAATTTCATCAATAACAACATTCGGTTTACCTTTTGCCTTATACACGGAATAAACTTTTTCAGGCAGCACATCACTATAAATAACACTTTTTATCCCCATAGCATCGGCACAGTCTTGAATTATCTGGCTTGAAGAAACCGGCTCACGATAAGTTTTATCGATAAAACAATCCTGCAAAATCTTCTTTGAATCCGTAAGTTTTATTTGAGTAATCAAATCAGAAGGGATTTTGTTATCATTAGCGACACTAAGTATTGGGATATTTCTTACTAATTCTGAATTTGTATACCCGCTAAAAATTAATTGCAAACCATTATCATAACTTTTGGTATACATAAAAACTTTAAAATTAGCTGTCAAAAATTTTTTATAATATATTTCTTCCAAATTCCAAACATTCAAAATTGCGATATCCGGAATAGTTTTTGAAGATTTATAAATTTGATAATCAATATCGTGACTGTTGATATCGATATCAAGTTCCGGAATTTTTACCATAACTTTAAATTCATCATATTTTATTTTCATATTTTCTCCTTATAACTAAATAACACCGCCTGTGAAAGGCACATTTGCAGAACTGCCTTTATCTCTATGAACGTGCTGCATAAAGTTTCTGCCATCTATTTGGGTATTTCCGCTTATACTCACAGCACCTCCGGTTATATCAACGGTACCTGATGAAATACTGACCTCGCTGGTAGTCAATTCTACCTTTCCGCCACTTACAGACGTATCCCCGCCAATAATACTCACATTGCTTTCTTCTATCTTCAAATCTTCACCCTCAATGGTTATGTTTTCGCCATAAATTTTTATTTTATTTCCGCTTACGGTAATAACCGTTCCTTCGGTATTGCCGACAGAAACATCTCCCTCAGGCAAAACATACTGTTCGGGATTTGGATAAAAGCCTAAACAAAACATACCATCATTAACACTGTGTTTTCTTATTTCCGTACTTTCAACCCCATTACCCTGCATATAGTTTTGAACATCATTATCCAAAAACCTCAGAGTACCTCTGTCGCCAACTCTAAGAGTCAAAAATACAAAAGCTTTTGATGTCTGCAAATGGTTAACAGGAACTTTATAAAGTACATCGCTTTTGTTATTGTCAAAATATTCAACATCGACCATATAAGGCGAATGTACCTTCACAATCCGACATGGCTTTTCAACAAAAGTCTTTTCCGATTGATTTGATTGTATTAATCTAATTTTATTTAAACTGT
>Ga0247611_10007694_pt1 | contig 13432 bp, 22 predicted proteins | sample 177DNAGHGhighgp2_FD_192422 | JGI IMG/M metagenome (GOLD analysis project Ga0247611, IMG submission 192422) | Sheep rumen microbial communities from Palmerston North, Manawatu-Wanganui, New Zealand - 1770 DNA GHGhigh gp2 | ecosystem: Host-associated > Mammals > Digestive system > Stomach > Rumen... | reverse complement strand
ATATTAAGCAGAACCAGTTGTAATCGCAATTAACGATGATACTGAATATTTAGAAGAAGTTGAAGAAAAAGACCTTAAAACTTATGGTGTTAATGGTTTAATCGAAAGAAGAACTCGTAATCATCAAGATGCATTAGCAGTAGAATTAGATACTAAATTCTTTGCAGAAGCAGTTAATGGTGGTACTTCATTTACTCCATCAGCAGGAGCAACTGCTATTGAAGATGAAATCGAAGAAGCTATCCAAAAAGTTGAAACAACTAAAAATGATTTCGTACAAGGTGTACCAAGAAACATGATTGAAGTTGTTATGAGTCCAGCTTATTATGGAAAATTAAGAAACAAGATTAATTCTATTTCTAACTCTAACGATTTAGGACAAGTAAGAAACTATGAACAAGGAACATTCAACAATGTTAATGTTTATTCAAATGTATTCTTACCTGAAGGAATTAACTATGTAGTTATGGTAAAAGGTGCTGTTGCACAACCAATTATGACTTCAATTTACAATCCTGCAAAAGTTGATTTATCTGATGCAACTGCATTTGGTTTATTTGCATATAAAGGAACTAAAGCAGTTACTCCAGATTTAATAATCTATAATGGAACAACAGTAAGTTTATAAGATAAAGGAGGCATTTTATGACATTTGAAGGACAATACCTAACTTATGCAGAATATCAAGAATTAGGTGGTTCTGCAATTGGCGAAATGCCTTTTAATCTATTAGAATTTGAAGCAAGAAGACAAATTGATATAAGAACCTTCAATAGACTAAAAAATAGTAAAGAAATACCACAAGAAGTAAAACTATGTGAGTATGCATTGATAAATAGTATAAAAAGTTATGCAGAAACTACAAATAATGTTGCTAATAATGGCAATGTTGCTAGTGAAAATACAGATGGTTATTCTATAAGTTATATAACAAAAGATAAAATAAGTGATATTGTAAAATCAAAAAGTGATGAACTTGATGATATTATAAGAACTTATTTACTAGGTGTTGTATACAATGGGGAACACCTAATGTATTGTGGAGTTTAAATGATAACTAATTCAAGTTTAACTGTTTATCATTTAAGTGGGCAAGATGTGTCGACAGGCTTTGAAAAATGGACTAGATATAATTACGAAAAAGTGTGGTTCTTTGGTGGCAAGGGTGCTAGCATTAATAAAGGTTATGACAATGCTAATGATGTAGAGATAAGAATACCTTATGATAGCAATGAAAATTTAGATGTGAATCATTTTGCGATAGGTGACATTATAGTTCAAGGTACCCTTAACATTGATATTGAAACACAGCAAGATTTGGAAAATTATTTAATTTATAACATAACAAGCATTAAGAATAATAACTTTGGTAATAATCAACACATACATTTAGGGGGTAAGTGATAGCATGCCTTTAAAAATGCAACCTACAAGTGTGATTAAAGCAAATTTAGGATTAGAACCAAATGGGCGAGTGCAAAGGTTTTTTACTAACACTTGTTATAAACACATGAGCAAGTATGTTCCTAAAGATGAAGGTAACTTAAGAACTATTGTCGATATAGAAAATAATAGTATAACTTATGAATCACCTTATGCTCTTTATCAATATTATGGTATGCGAGATGATGGAACACACGTTGTTAAAAATTACACTACACCTGGAACTGGACCTTATTGGGACAAGCGAATGTGGAGTGCTGAAGGTGGCATAGTTGTTCGTGAAGTTCAAAAAATGTTTGATCGTGGAGGCAAGTAATGGAAACAAATGATTATAGAATATCAAAGACAAGATTATATCTATTTGGAATTATAAATACTCTTACTGCAAATAGAAATTATCAAATTAATGCTGATATGTTAGGCAAAGTTGGAGATTTTTCTTTAGATAAAATACCTGAAGAAAGCACAGTTGAGCCTTATATTACAGGTCAAAAAATGTGTAGAGATGTCTATTCATTAAGAAGCCGTAAATCTTATTCACAAGATACTATTAATAATTTAAAAAACATAGGGTTCTTTGAAGAATTTGAAGACGAAATAAATTCTAATAATGACAAAGGCGTTTTGCCTGAAATTGAAAATATAATAAGTATTAAATGTTTGAATTGTGGGACATTGAATAGTGTAGATGGAACACAAGCAATATTTGATATTCAAATAGAAATAACATATTTGAAATAGGAGGAAAAGAATATGGCTGAATTAGTAAAGAGAACGAACATTGCAACATTTCTTGATACTACACCATCATCATCAGCAACATTAAGTCTTGTTGGTATGGGTATAACTGATTATGGACAAGATTATAATGCAAATGTTACTACTGAAAAATATATTATAGATGACAATGCAACTAATACATTAGATAGCTATAATATATCTGCTAGTGCTTCACAAACTTGTTATTATGGCGATGCAGTTTATGATTTTGTTAACAGTTTAAGAAGAAGAGCAGCAGTTGGTGATGATGTTAAAACTCATGTGTATGATGTTGATAAATACGATTTTACAGGTGAGGGTGCTAATAAACAATTCGCAGCTACTAAATATGACTGTGCAGTTGTTATAAATTCTTACGCAAAAGGTGAAAGACCAGCAATAGAATATACAATTTATTACAATGGTACACCTACACTTGGAACAGTAACAATAAGTGATCAAGGTGTTGCAACATTTACACCAGTAACAAGTTTATAAAACCTTAAATAAGGTGTGAGGTGGAAACACCTACACCTTTTTTTAATAAAGAAAGAGAGATAATAAAATGGAAAAATTAGGATACAAAAAAGAAAATGTGTATCAATTAGAAGTCAATGATAAAGGGGAATATATTGAATTTGATTTATTAGATATTGATTTACCAGACAAAATAATGAATGCTTATAAAGAACTTGAAAGAGCCGAAAAAGATATAAAAATAAAAGAACAAATTATTTATAAAAAGTTTGCAAATAATCCTTCAAAAAAATGGGAAGAATTACATAAAATAGAAAAAGAATATTTTAAAAAAGGTAGAGAAATATTTGATAGTTTTTTAGGTGAAAATGCTTGTCAAAAAATATTTGGAGATACTGATAGATATGGTATGTTTAAAGATTTATTGAAAGCATTACAGCCACATTTAGATAAAATGAAATTTGATATTCAAACAATAAAGAAAAGTTTATTAGAAGAATATTCACCAAATAAAAAGAATGTGATTTAATGGACTACCCAGAATATATTGAAGTAAATGGCAACGAATATAAAATAAATACAGATTATAGAGTTGCTTTGCAATGTTTAAAAGTGGCAAACGATGAAACAATAAGTGATACAAAAAGATTTTACATAATATTGTGTTTGTTGCTTGGAACTGACGTTAAAAAAGAAGATGAATTTGAAGCATTTAAAAAATGTGCTACTTATTTAAGATGTGGCAAAGAAATAAATCCTACTAATGAAGAAATAGATGTAGATTATGAGCAAGATAAAGGCTATATTAATGCTTCATTTAGAAGTTGTTATCAAATAGATATTAAAAACGAAAATATGCATTGGTGGGAATATAATGAATTAATTGCAGGATTTGGTGAAAAAGAAATATTAAGTCAAATAAGATACATTAGAAATAAACCTTTAAGTGAATGTTCTGATGAAAAAGAAAGACAAGAATTGATAAAGCAAAAAGAACAAGTTGCTTTAAAGAAAAAAGAAATAATAAAAGAAAAAACTGAAGAAGAAAAAGAAATAGATGACCTTTTTGATAATTTATTAAAGAAAGGAGAATGATTATGCATAATAAATTAGTTATTGGTACTGAATTAGATACCAAAAGTTTTGATGCACAAATTGAAGCAACTAGAAGAAAATTGGAAATGTTAGAAAAAAGTGCTGATGATAGTAAATTGCCAAAATCTTTAAGAAGAAGTGCTGATGAAGCAGCAGAACTTAATAAAGAAATTGAAAAAACAAGAAATGAATTGGTAAGACTACAAGAACAACAAAATAAACTTGATAAATCTGATGGCATGAATTTTAAAGGTGGATTAAAAGGCTTAAAAAAATTTGCACTTGGTTTAATTGGTATTCGTGGTTTATATTCACTTGCTCGTAAGGCTAGTTCTGCTTGGCTATCACAAGATACTGAATTGGCAAAGAAATTTCAAAATGTTTGGCTAGGATTAGGTGCTGCTTTGCAACCTGTATTAGAATGGTTGGCAAATACAATGTATAAATTGCTTGGCTATCTTAATGAATTTGTAAAAGCATTTACTGGTGGAAAAGTTGATTTAGTTGCAAAAGCAAATGCAATTGCTTTAAAGAAACAAGCACAGTCAATGAAAGAATTAAAAAATCAGACTTATGGTTTTGATGAATTAAATATACAACAAGTAAATGATAATAAAAATAATAGTTCTTCTAGTGTTGGTGGTATTAAAATACCTGAATTAAATAGCAATGTTGTTAAAATTATTGGAGATATTGGTAAAGGTTTAGGAGAAATTAGTAGATGGGTTGAAGATAATTTAGGAGTTAATGGGCCTATTGCATTAGGAATTGCAGGTATTATAGGTGTTAAACTTTTAGGTGGTGGTGGTACTGGATTGTTAGGAATAGCTGCAACACTTATATTAATATATGAAACAGTGCGATTGATTAAAGCATTAAATGAAATTCCTGAAATTAATAAAACATTTGAACAAAATGCCGAAGGCATGAGTAAATATAACCAAAAAATAAAAGAATTAACCGATGATTATGGAGAATTAGCAAAATCAGGTAAAATGACAAAAGAAGAACAAGAAAGATGGGGCAAATCATTAAAAACATTAAATGAAGGTATTGATGAACATTCAAATAGTTTAGCAAATATTAAAGGTTTTACTGGTAAAACTAGAGAAGAACAAAAAGAGTTATTAAAGCAAACACAATTATTAACTAATAGTTATGAAACGATGGATAAAACAGTAGGACTAACAACTAAAAGTGCAGGTGATTATTTAAAAGCATTAGAAACTCAAAGAACAGTTACTAAAAATTTAGGTGGAGATACAAGTGAAGTTGATAAAAAAATTGCAAATTTAAAAACTAGAATTTTAAAATTAGATGGTATTAAAGCGTCACCAAAAATAGAAGCAGAATGGAAATTAATAGATAAATCTGGCGATATATATGCTCAAATAAAGAAAAAATTAGAACCAATTGCAAAATTACTCCCATTTGGAACGGACATATTAAAAGGTATATCTAACAAAACAATAGATTATTATTTAAAAAAATTAGGATTAAGTTATGGTGCAACGGGTGGTGTTTTAAATAAATGTGCTAGTGGAAGTATTATAAATAATCCAGGTAGAGGTGTATATTTAGGAAATAATACAATTGGTGGTGAGTCTGGTAGGGAAGGTTTAATTCCACTTACAGATCCAAATGCTATGCTTGAGCTTGGAGAAACTATTGCAAAATTCATCCCAATTAATATAACAAATGTTACAAAATTAGATAGTAAAATATTAAATAAAGAAACAAAGATAATTAGTAATGATATGGATTTTATTAGAAATGGTGGTGTTGCTTAATGTTTACAGATAAAGATAGTATAGAAATAAGTTTAGATGGTATAACATATTTATCATTAGGACAATATTTAGTAAATGTAAAATTTGGAAAGCATAAAGAATGGTCTAGTGATACAGGAAGAACAATGTCACATAAGATGAAAGGAAGTTTAGGAGCAATATTTGATAAAATAACATTATATTTTAGAAGATTAAATGCTACTGAAATGGGAATAATTGCTCCTTATTTAGATTCTGAAAAGCAATGGGTAAGATTTACACATACTGATGGAACAAAAAAAGTTATGCAAACATATACTGGAGATTGGGAAGTAACATATAAAAATATGCGTGTTGGTGAGAGTTTTAATTGCTCAATAATTGCTAGAAATCCAAGGAGTTAATTATGAAAATAGTAAATAATGATTTTAAAACACAAGTTAATAGCTTTGGAAGACAATTAGATACAATAATAACATATGGGCAAAATTCATTAGGTAGAGATAATATATTTAATATAAATCCTAACTTTCATACAAATATAATGGAAACATTAATGAAGTCAGTAATTGTTGAAGCAGATACATTAATACCAATTGGAACAAGAATTAATGTACAATCAGGTGTTAAGGTTGGTAATAATTATGAATATGTAAATTATGGTTATTATACAGTAAAAGAATATGAAAAAGATGAAAATCAAAAATCATATAAAATGAAATGTTACGATGATATGATGAAAACAATGGTTAATTATGATTTACAAGTAACATATCCAATAACTATTAAAAATTTATTATTAGCAATATGTAATCATTTTGGATTTACATTAAATACACTAACATTTGTAAATGATGATGTTCAAATAACAACAGATGTATTTAGTAATATAGGTTATACATATAGAGATGTATTAAGTGAACTTGCAATAGCAACTTGTTCAACAATTGAAATTGAAAATGGTGTTATGTACTTAAAATACCCAATAAATACTGATTTAGTTATAAATGAAGATATATTAAATGATAAAAATGTTGCTATAAGCAAAAAGTATGGACCAGTTAATAGATTAGTTTTATCAAGAATTAGTGATTCAGATATTGAATTTAGAGAAGACACTACTTCAATTGAAATGTATGGCGTCACCGAATTAAAAATAAGTGATAAGCAAATTTTTTCAACCGAAGAAGATAGAGATAATTTAATAGATGAAATGTGGAATTATATAAATGATTTTCAATATTATTTATGTGATTTAGATACACAAGGTTTAATGTATGTTGAAGCATTAGATAAATTTAATGTTTCAGTAGATGGTGTGAATTATTTAACACTAGCATTAAATGATGAAACAAATATAAGTGATGGGTTAAATGAAGAAATATTTAATAAAGAACCAGAAATAAATCAAGATAATTATAAATACACAAAACCACAAGATAAAGCAGTAAAGAATGCTTATATTGAAGTTGATAAGCAAAATGCTAAAATAGTAGCTGTTACTGAAGAAGTAAATGGCCAAAATGCAAAAATATCAGTTATAGAACAAACAGTAAATGAAATAAATAGTAAGATTAGTGATATAGCAGATATAACAACAAGTGCCGAAGATAATGACGCACAAATTGAACTAGAAAATATAAATACAAGTGAACCTATAACAATTAAAATACACCCAGTAAATGAAAATATTAGTTATTTATATCCAAATAGTGGATTATTCCCTAGTCCAACAACTTATTTAAAAATAAGAAAAATAAGATTTCATAATAATACAACTGATGAAAATTTTGATTACATACTTCCAGAAGATTTATTATATTATGATAGTGAAAATTATGATGAATTTTTGTTAGATTATGGCGATGGAACGTCTGAAACAAAAATATGCCAAGTTACAAAAAAATGTAAATATAATTCTGATGGTACAGTTGGTTTATTAGCAACACCTGAAATACACGATTATTCAAATCAATATCCTACAATAGATTTAACAAATGGTGATTACTTAATTTCACTATTGGGTTATTCAACTGGCTATGTGTTTGCAAGATTGATGGCAAGTAATATTTATACAACACAATTTGCTACAAGAGTAGAAATGAATAGTGCTATTGAGCAAAAAGCAAATGAAATTAATTTAGTTGTAAATCAAAAATTAGATCAAAGTGATTTTAATAGTGCAAGTATTATGTTAGCAATAAATAATGATGGTGTAAGTAGTGCTTCAATAAATGCTAATAAGATAAACATAAATGGTGTAATATCAGCAATTAATAATAACACATCGACTACAATTAATGGAAATAAAATTACAACAGGGACAATTACGGCAAGTCAAGTGGCAAGTGATATTATTACAACAAATAATTTTTCTGCACAAACAATTAATGCTGACAAAATTACAACAGGAACTTTAAATGTAGATAGAATTAATGCAAAATCAATAACTGCTGATAAAATTGAAGATAAAGGAATAACAAATGCAAAAATTGCAGATAGTACAATTACAAATACACAAATAGCAAACAATACAATATCTAGTGAAAAAATAAATAACATAAATGCTGATAAAATTACTGCTGGAACAATTAATGCTTCAAATGTATCAATAATTAATCTTGATGCATCTAACATAACCACAGGAACATTGACAGCAACAGCAATTAATTTAGGAAATGGAAAATTTAAAGTAACAACCAGTGGTGTTCTAACATCAACGAGTGGAACAATAGGTGGTTTTACAATAGGAAATTATAGCCTTTCAGGTTCAACAACAAATGGAACAATGACTATTCAAAGAGGAAACAATGCAAGTATAGATTTTCCAGCAAATGGTGGAAGATTAATGCTTGGCTCAACTGCAACAAATGGTGTCGCATTAACAACAGCAAGTAAATTAGTAATATCAGATACTTATTCTCATACCGACACAGGAGATAGTAATGCTTCAATAGGTATAAGAGCAATAAATGGAAATATAAGAATTGCATCAAATGATGCAATACAAATAGTTCCATCTGGGAGATTTTATATAAATAGTCATTATGGTTTAACAGGACAAGCTGGAATAAAAGATAGTAATGGGAATACATTTTATTTAGCATTTTGGAAAGGATTAATGGTAGGTGCTTCAAGAAGTGCATTTAGTACATCTACATATCCATGGTTAATATAGGAGGTTAATATGCAAATAGATGTTGCTATGGAATTAGCAAAAAATGAAATTATAAATAACATAAACGAAGTAAGTAAGAGGTATCAATTACCTTCTTGCTTACTAAATAATATACTTCAAGCAATAACGATTGAAGTAAATAATATAGCACAACAAGATTTAGCAAAAAATATGGAAGATTATCAAAGAGAAGAAAATATGAAATTATATAAAGAAGTTAAAGAAAAAGAAAAAAAAGAAAAGGAGAGTGATAAATAATGGCAAAGGAATTTTTCAAAGATTTACCAGATACAACAACACCAATAACAGCACCAAGAATGAATGCTTTATTAGATGGTGAAGAACCTTTAGGTAATATTGTTGTTGATAGTATAGAAACAACTAACTTATTAAATCCAAATACATTAATAAATGGTACTGTAAGTGCAAGTGATGGTTCTTATAGTAATGTAAATTATGTAGTAGTAAGTGATTATATACCAGTAGAAGCAAATAAATCATACACAATAAAATTAAACAATATAACAAATAGTCAATTTTTATTTAGAATTGTTTTATATACAACAGGTAAAGTATATAGTTCAACATTACATACAGGCAGTGAAGTAACAGAAAAAACAGTAACACCATCTATTGATGGTTATGTAAGAATATGTTTTGGTTTAAATGGCTATCAACTATTATCACCAACAAGTATTGCACAAGCAAATCCACAATTTGAACAAAGTTCAAGTGCAACTGCATATAAACCATTTATAGAATTTGGAGTAGATAATCTCAAAAATGAAGAAATAGTTGTGGGGAATATTAAAACAAAAAATATGTTTGATAAAAACAATGCTATAAATGGTTATAGATTAGGACCAGATGGGAATTTAACAACTGATAGTATTTATTTTGTAAGTTCTTATATTCCAATTAAACAAAATACAACATATACATTAAATAGAGATATAGTACCATCACCTGCATACAATTGCTATGTACTATATGACAATAATAAAGATTTTATTGTAAGAAGTGATTTTTATGCTAATACAAAACACACATTTACAACAACACAAGATGCTAGATATATAAGACTAACAGACTATAATCAAAACTTAAATTCATTGCAATTAGAAGAAGGTTCAACAGCAACTAATTATATGCCTTATCAAAATTTAAGTGGTATGGAAACTTATTCAAACTCTGAAACAGTAATTGGAACATTTTTAGGAAAGCCTTTATATAGAAAAGTGATTGATTTAGGAAATTTGCCAAATAATACAACTAAAAACATTTTACATAATATAAGTAATTTAGATGTATTAGTTAATTGCTATGGAACAGCAAAAAGAACTGATGGTAATATTTTGATACTTCCTAATATAGACAAAGACGGTTTACAATATAGTGTTCGTTTAAGTGCAAATAGTTATCAGTTAATAGTAACAACTGGTAGTGATAGAAGTGCATTTTTAGGATATGCTGTTATGGAATACACAAAAACAACTGATTAATTGAAAGGTGGTGAAATATATGAAAGAAGCATTAATTAAATTATTAAAAGTAAAATCATTAGTAACAATATTACTTACACTTGTTGTATGTTATCTTGCTATAAAAGAAAAAATGAATATAGAGCAAATTTATTTAATGATTATTGCATTTTATTTTGGCACACAAGTTGAAAAAAAGGAGAATAATAAATGACAAGAGATGAAATGTTTAATAAGGCTTGTTTTTACATAAAATCAACTCCATATCCAAATCCAAATGAATTTACTAAATGGTTCTTTAAAGATAATAAATCACATGCTTGGTGTGGAGCATTTATAGATTATGTAGTAAAACACGATTTAAAATGTGATTGGCTAGATAGTTGTAGTAATTTTGGTTATGTACCTACAATTTATAAATGGGCTAAAGAAAAAGGTTATTTCAATAGTGATTATAGAAAAGCAAAAAAAGGCGATTTAGTTATCTTTAATTGGACACCTGAAAAAAAAGATTGGTATTCACATGTTGGAATAGTAGAAAGCACAACAAGTAATGCAGTAAATACTGTTGAAGGCAATACAAGTTTAGGTAATTACAAAAACAATTGTTGTGCTAAACGAACAAGAAATAAAAAGTATATTGTAGGAGTAGTTTTATTACCATATAAGGAGGAAGAAATGGAATTTAAAATAGGAGATTATGTATATGCAAAAGAAGATATAAAACTTTATACATCTATTGAATACAAAACAACAAATTATACATTAAAAAAAGGTGAAAAGGCTTGGGTAAGATATACAAAAGGAATGAATGTAGCACTTGCTAATCCTGACACACACGAATATTTTAGTAGTGCTTGGACTAATCAACTTGATAAACTTACAAAAGATGAACCAGTAGAAGATTATAAAAAGTTGTATGAAGAAGAAGTTGCTAAAAACAAAGTTTTAATAGATGAAAATAACAATCTTAAAGATAAAATAAATAAGGCAATAGCAGACTTACAATAAAATTTACATTTTAAAGGCTAAATTTAACGATTTAGTCTTTTTTAGTGTAATTGTATTAATTTTGTGATAAAGTGTCTTAAAATTGATTTTTGTGGCAAAAAATGGGCATATTATATATTTTGAATAAAAATATTTTGTAAAGTGTAAAATAAAATTAAAAATAACATTAAAATACTATTGACTTAATGTTAAAATAATGTTATACTCTTTTTAGATAGGAGGAAATATGAAAGAAATTAAATTAAAATTATTTGATTTAACAACTGGAAAAACTTTTTATAAATATTTTGAAACTGAATTTGAAAGAGATAAATTTAAAAGAAAATTAAAATTTAGTAAAAAAATAAAAGTTATCAATGATTATAATGAAAATTGGGAGGATTAATATGAAACTAAAAAAGAAAACAAAAAGAAAATTAAAAAAATGGGTTAAAATAGCATTAATAATTATAGTAATTTTAACAAGTACTCTAATTTATCAAAAAACAGGCTTTTTAGGAATTTTAGCACAAAGTAATATAATTTACCTAGTACTATGTGTTTCGGCTTGGATTTGGCTTCTTTTTGGGCAATTCGTGGCGATTTATTTTATTGTTGGAGGTGATACAAATGAAAATAAATAATAAAGAAGTAAAAACTAATAATTGGTTTGCTTATGATGGTTGTCATAAAATTTATATTTTAGAAGATGAAGATGACTTTGTTAAAGCAAAAGAAGTAGAATATACAATTCTTCCAATTGGAATGATACAAGAAGTATATAAAAATAGTTGCCCATTAAGATTTATTTACAATTGGAAATTAAATATTACTTATGTTCAACAATTTGAAAATGCAATATTTGAAAGAGAGGATTAATATGAATGTTTATTATAAAATTGAAAGATTTAAAATAAAAATTAGTTTGTTTAAACATAAATATATCTTTAGACTTTACAAAAGTATTGAGGGCGAACATTCAATTGGATCTTATAAACTATATGAAGGTACATATTCTGAATGTATTAAATACGCCAATGAAAATAATTTAGAATTAAAAAGGTGATATTATGAATAGTAAAAAAAAAGATAGAGATTTTAAAAGATTACAAAGATACACTAAAGAAAGTGTTAAATGTAAAAATTGTGGTCATACGATTCTTCCAGGCAAAGATAGGGGAATTTGCACATGGTGTGGTCATTGGTGTTATAAAAACGATAAAATCGAGTTTAAATATAAAATGTTAGAAAACATTAAAAAACATTGATTTAATATTAAAATAATGGTATAATAAATATAGTTAGGAGGTAGGAAATGAAAAAAGTAATAGTTAGTTTATATCTTGAAAAAGATTTTAAAAAACATTTGGAAAATAAAGCTAAAGAAAAAGGCTTGACATTAAATGCTTACATCAGAATGCTATTAATTGAAGGGAGCAAATAATGACAAAGCAAGAATATTTGGAGGTATTAAATAAGGCGTTTGGAGATTTCAAGTTTTTTCCACAAGATCATCATTATGAATATAAAGGACAACGAGTTGGCATATCAGTTACTAGGTTAATTGAAGATTATACAAATGAATTTGATTCGCAGAGTGTTGCAGAGAAAGTTGCAGAGCGAGATAACAAACCAGTTCAAGAAGTATTAGATGAATGGGAATATAAGAATAAATTTGCTTGTGAAAAAGGTTCTACTTGCCATGAATACGCACAAGCATTATGGAGTGGTGCTGAATGGGAAGCAAAACATTTTGACTGGAGTTATCAATTTCAAGAAGCATTAGATAAAATAATTGAACAAGCAGACCATTTTAATTATGAATATCGTGATAGATTAGAACACCTTGCAGATGAATTTGTAATTGGTAGCGAAGAATATGATATTGCATCGGCTATCGATCATTTATTTATAAATAAACTTACTGGTGGACTTGTATTAGTAGACTACAAAACAAATAGTGATATTCACAAAAATGAAAAGTATGCAAAAAACATGAAAGTACCATTACAACATCTGAAAGACTACACATTGAATCATTACTATATACAGCTATCAATTTATAAATACATCGTAGAAAAATACACCAACTTGAAAATTGAAGAAATGTTTATTGTATATTTTAGTGAAAATATCAAAAATTACGAGATAATCGAAATACCTTATTTAAAAGATGAAGTTATTAAAATATTAGAAAATAGGAGAGTGAAAAATATGAAAAGTGTTACAGTATAATTAAT
>Ga0247611_10007693_pt1 | contig 13433 bp, 10 predicted proteins | sample 177DNAGHGhighgp2_FD_192422 | JGI IMG/M metagenome (GOLD analysis project Ga0247611, IMG submission 192422) | Sheep rumen microbial communities from Palmerston North, Manawatu-Wanganui, New Zealand - 1770 DNA GHGhigh gp2 | ecosystem: Host-associated > Mammals > Digestive system > Stomach > Rumen... | reverse complement strand
CGATAAGGCCCATGGCCTTGCAGTCTTCGAAACCCTTCGCGAGGGCGCTCACGTTACCGAGGTTTCCGCCCGGGATAATCACGGTGTCGGGCACCTTCCAGCCCATTTCCTGGCAGATTTCCGGAGAAATCGTCTTCTGGCCTTCCACGCGGAGGCTGTTCATGGAGTTCGCGAGGTAGATGCGGTTGTCGGCGGTGACCTGCTGCACGATCTTCATGCAACCGTCAAAGTCGGTGTCGAGGGCGAGCACGATGCTGCCGTTAGAAATCGGCTGGATCAGCTGGGCAACGCTCGTCTTGCCGGCGGGCAAAAAGACGATGCTCGGGATGCCGGCCTTGGCGCAGTAGGCGCTCAAAGCGGCGGAGGTGTCGCCGGTAGAGGCACAGGCCACGGCGTCAATTTCGTGAATCTTCTTCTTGATGATGTGGTTCACCTGGCTCACGAGAACCGTCATACCCAGGTCCTTGAAAGAACCCGTGTGGGAGTTGCCGCAAAGCTTCACCTTCAGGCTCTTGATGCCCATTTCCTTGGCCAGCGGGGCCGCGTCAAAGAGCGGACTCCAGCCTTCGCGCATCGTGACGATGTCTTCGAGAGGCATGTCGGGGAGCACCATCTCGCGCTTGCTCCAGATACCGCTCATGTCGGCCGGTTCAAAGCTCATGCGGCGTTCGGCAAAGAGCTTCTTCCATTCGTCGGGGCTCTTGCTGGCGAGTGCTGCACGGTCATGTTCGACTTCGAGCAGGCTTCCGTCGACCTTGCTGCGGTAAATGACGTCGGTCAGCGGGTAGGTATCGTCCCCGTTGATGTTCCTGAAATGCGCATTGAATTGGGCCATAATGTCCTCTTGATTTTTCGGCGGTAAATATAGAAAACTTGACTCCCGATTCCTAATTCCGAAAGCCTATTTTTCTATATTATGTGCGGATTTTTAGACTAGATTTGGAGAATCGAGTGAAAAAGAGAAACACAGCGTTTTTGATTTTATTGGGGTTGTTTGCCGCCTTGCTTTCGGCGTGCCTATTCGATTCCGATGATTCTGCCCTCAGCAGTTGGCTCTCGGATCAGGGCTTGCCCGATAGTTACGATGTCCAGACTCTTACCGTTGAAGGACTTGAGCCCGAGAATGCAAAGGCCTTTGTCGGGAGAACGGAATTCTACGCATCGGAAGCTGCCGTTTTCGGTACCCAGGCCGGCCTGACCCACGATATCGTTATCGATTTTGACGTGCTGGTCAAGGATTCTGCTTTCCTTGATTCTCTTGCCAATGCGGATTCCGCGGCAGGCCATGTCGCCTTGTTTATTGACAAGGACTTCTATACCTCGAAATATTTCCCCAAGGATTCTCTTCCGTACGAGGAAACTCTCCAGCTGGAAGTGGAATGGATTCTCGAGAAGGGCAAAAAGAAATCCTTCTTCGACAGTGTCCTCAAGATACCTGACAGTACCTGGCGTCTGGAACTCCAGGATTGGGAAACGGAAAATTCTGCAGATACGACCTATGACTTGACGGTAAGCGAGAAGGATTCGGTCTTGAAGTTGCCGATGCCTCTCGACCTGATTGAGGATATCAAGAGTGCGGGCAAGATTTTCCGACTGCAGTTGCGCATCTCCGCACCTGAATCGAAGCGACTCTATCGCGTGCTTGGCCCGAAGACTCTCTCTATCCCCACGTTCTATGTGAGGGCTTCTTCGGATACGACCTACAAGCCGTTTTCTTCGTTCCGTATGAGCGAGGTCGTTACGTTCAACGATACTTGCGACGATTGCCTGCTCCTGCACGGCGGCGTTCTCGATTCTATTGTGGTGGAATACCCGACAGACAAGATTATGGATGCTCTGTCCGATCTGTACGGCGATGAATTCCCGTTTGACGAAGGAAACGGAGTCGATGTGCGCCAGGCGGTGGTGCTTGCTCAGCTTATGCTTCCGCGTGACGATTCCGAGGGTGTCAGCGAACTGGGACTGCCTATCCAGGTTGTGGTCGCCTCGTATGTCGATAGCCTGGGTACGGAAATCCGCAAGATGGAAGAGTACAAGCCGAACCGTACGAAGATTCCTGAAACGGGCCACCCGAACATGGTGTTCTATGATGGGGATTCGCTTGCGCTGCAGGTGACCTTCGGCGTTCGCGACCTTATCAACCAGGCGAAGGACGGTCGCAACCTGAAGATTATGGTGCGTCTCGGCCGCCCGGTGCTGCAGGCGACGGACCCGGTTTATCAGGACTATACGGTCAAGGACAGTGTGTCGGGTAAGATAGATACGTCTTACGTGTTCCTCCCGAATCATTTTGACTATGCCCGTTACGATTTTGGCACATCGTTTAGCCAGCCTGCGACATTAAAACTCTGGCTTGCAACCAAGCGCGGAGGTAAGAAATGAAAAAGTTTTTAGGTCTTGTTCTTTGTTGTGCAATTTGTGCGTCGGCATCCATGATTGGCATTGACGCTCTTGGCGAGGAGCAGATTGCCGGTGGAACTGCCAGTGCTGCCGGCCGCGGCTTTGCTGGTGGTGCCAAGACGGGCGAGGCGGAAGGCTTTGTTGCGACGAACCCGGCCCGCATCGCGTTCGATACGAAGGTCGTGTTCAACCTGAACTTCCTGTTGGACCTGAACACAATCGAGTCCCATGGCGATGACTACTTCACGAAGAACATCTCGATGCCTTCGTTTAACCTCTCGTTCCCGATGGGCGATTTCGGTGCGCTTGGCGTTTCGCTGTGGCAGCACTATTCCTCGTCTATCCGCGAAAACGTCTCGGATTCCGTGACCAATGCGGATGCGCAGATTGAATACAGGGGCAGTGTGTACGAGATTGTCCCGACCTATGCGATAAGGCTCCCGTATTTCCGTAATGTGTCTCTCGGCGCCTCGATGCATATCGTGATGGGTTCCCTGGTCCGCAGCCTCACGCTTGGCCCGAACAAGGAATCCGTGGCCGAAGAAGATCTCTGGGCTACGAACAACGCCGAAATTACGGATTATGTGGAGGGCTCCTGGGAAATCGAGCACCACCCGGCATACTATACTGGTTCCGTGCAGTATCGCGGTCGCCAGTCGTCGTTCTACTTCTCGTACACGACTGGGTATACGCTCTTGAACAAGCTGGAATACAATTTCCGTTTCTCGGAAACTGACACGCTTGTCCCGAACAAGGTTGACCGCCTCATTGAGGTCCCGGCCCTGTTTGCGACGGGTGTCAACTACCGCCTTGCCAAACGCCACAATGTGATGATGGATTTGCAGTGGCGCAACTGGGATGAAGATGTCGAAAATATCGCCCGCAGCTATAACATGAGGGCCTATACCAAGACGCAGGACGACTTTGTCGCGTCTGTCGGTTACCAGCGTGACGGAAGTTCCCTTTACTACGACCCGTTCTGGGATAGGGTCACGTACCGTGCGGGCGCCTGGTTCAAGAACTGGTATGTCGCCGATGTCTACGAGGTGGGCGGTTCCGTCGGTGCCGGGTTCCCGCTGGGCAGGAAGGGTATCTCGCTGGATCTCGCTATCCAGGGCGGTAAGCGTTTCTCGGAGTCCGACGGAAACTGGGACGAGGTGTTCCTGGGTATCCGTCTCGGCTTGATGGGCATAGGCAACTGGGGTCAGACCCGCAAATAGGTTTTATTGCAGGAGGCTAGAAATGGCTACTAAGAAAACACAGAAGACGAAGGCCACCAAGAAGGTGGAGAAGGCCGTCAAGGAAACGACCTCCAAGATAAAGACCGCGGTGAAGTCCGTTGCGAAGGAGGCAGAGAAGGTCGTGTCCAAGGTTGCGACCAAGACCGCTACTGCGAAGACTGCCGCAAAGGCAGCTGTGAAGACCGCCGCAAAGAAGACTACGGCTGCAGCGAAGACTGCGGTAAAGGCCGCCGCGAAGCCGGCGACTAAGGCTCCGGCGAAGAGCGCTGCGAAGTCTGCCCCGAAGGCGTCGGAACAGACCGACGTGAAGGTGAAGGCTGGTGCCCGTAAGGTGGTCGAAAAGGTGGCTTCTGTGAAGGCTGCCGCAAAGCCTGTGACGAAGACCGCTAGCATGGCGCAGACTTTCGACCCGGAATACCTCGTGCTCATGCAGAAGGATCCGAACTGGATGCAGGCCTTCTGGGAAGTTTCCGAAGACCGTATCAAGCGTGCCAAGAAGGGCAAGGGCAAACTAGTGCTTCGCCTGTTCGATATTTCGGGTGACCTTACCGTGAAGCGCAGCAAGAAGCGCAAGTTCCACGACGTGGTGGTGCCTGCCGATGCCCGCAGCTGGTATGTGGAAAACAAGGCGACCGACAATACGGTGGCCGTACTCGGCTTTGCCGAGGGCAAGAACTTTATGCCTCTTGTCGAATCCGTTCCTGTGCAGTCCTATTCTCCGGAAGGATCTTCGGTGAATGTCGACGACGTGTTCGTGAAGGCTTCGCTTGGCGGTGCCACACTCGGCGGTTTCGGCAGTTCGGGCCTTTCGAGCATGTCCGCGAAGACCTGGCTCGAACAGATGGCGAATGGACTTTCTAGTTCTTCGGGTTCCATGTTCTCGGGTGCACTCTCGAGTGCCGCCCTCAAGAGCAACAAGCTCGAACTCCCGAAGGATTCCGTGAACTACGGCAAGGATTTCTTCCTGTGGGTCAAGACCCGTTTGATCGTTTATGGCGGAACGCGCCCCGATGCCCACTTGCAGGTGCGCGGCGAACCGTTCCCGCTGAATCCGGATGGCACGTTCAGTTTCGAAGAAGACCTGCCGGATTCCACTAAGATTATTCCGGTGTTTGCGACCGACAAGGACGGAGATTTCCCGACGACGATTGTCCCCATCGTTGTGAAGCGCACGGAGTAATCTTCCACTGATTCTGGACAACTGAACGTGGCTGCCCCCGGAAAGATTCACCTGCTGCTCCATGCACACCTCCCGTTCGTGCGCGAGCCCGAATATGACCGTTTCCTAGAAGAGAACTGGTTCTTCGAGGCTATGGCGGAAACCTACCTGCCGATAGTGCAGATGCTTTCGCGCCTGGAGGAGAAGGGAGTTCCGGGGACGCTCAACCTGAGTGTTTCCTCTGCGCTGATTGCGATGCTGACGGATGCATCGCTCCTGGGGAAGTTTACGCTCCACCTGCATAAGGTGAAAGACCTCATCGAGAAGGAAAAGGTGCTCCTTGCTGGTGACCCGGAACGCCTTCCTGTAGTGGAGTTCTATTCCCACAGGCAGGATGCCCTGATTGATTTCTGGGAACGCATCTGCTGCTGCGAGATTGTTCCCTCCCTCAAGAGGCTTACGGATTGCGGCAAGCTAACGCTTCTCACCTGCGTGGGGACGCACCCGTTCTTGCCGGCATACCAGTCGGACCTTGATGCGATTCGCCTGCAGCTGGGCGTGACTGTGCGTGCTTTTGAAGAAGCCTTCGGGTGGAAACCCAAGGGCCTGTGGTTGCCGGAATGTGGCTACTTCGAAGGGCTTGATTCCATTCTCGCCGAATTCGGTTTCGAGTATTTCTTTCTCGAGACCCATGGCGTGCTTTTGGCAAAGCCCGCACCCAAATACGGAGTATTTGCGCCAATAAAGACCCCTGCGGGGCTTTATTGCATGGGTCGCGAGCAGGGCAGTTCCATGGAAGTATGGAGCCGCAAGACTGGCTACCCGGGGCACCCTGAGTACCGCGAGTTCTTCAAGGATATCGCACACGAACGGCAGCCCGAATACCTGGGCGGCTATTTCATGGCGGGCAATACACCTATCGAGACGGGCCTCAAGTATTACCGTATTACGGGTAGCGAAGACAAGCAGGTTTACCGCCCGTGGAACGCGCTTCGCCTTGCCGAAGACCACGCGAGGCTCTTTATTGCGAACCGCGAGGCGACTGTTACTGAACTACTCCCGAAGATGGATGGCAACAAGGTCTCCATCCTGTGCCCTTACGATGCGGAACTTTTTGGTCACTGGTGGTTCGAGGGCCCCTCGTTCATCGAGAAGATGTTTGAACGTGCCGCAAGCTCGAATGTCGTGGAGATGGCCTCGCTGGAATCTACGATGCATTCCTCTTGTGACCCCGAAGTCCATTGCCCGGTGTTCTCCTCGTGGGGCGAAGGCGGCTTTGGCGAAGTCTGGATGAACGACGAGGTGAGCTGGGCCTACCCGCTGTTCTTCCGCATGCGCGGCATGATGGAAGATTTCCGCCGCGCACTCGTTGCCTGCGAGAAGAAGGGCAAGACCGCCCAGACCAAGCTCTTCCGCAGGTTCTACGCGCAGATGGCCCGAGAACTATTGCTGTTCCAGGCATCGGACTGGGCGTTCATGATTCACAACAAGTCCGCGGCCGACTACGCGAAGGCCCGCCAGAACGGGCATTACCGTAACGTATGTGCCCTTTATGCCGCAGGAATTTCGGGCCTGGTGATGGGCCGCAAGAAACCCGACACGTCGCTGCTGAATAAACTCGAGAACCAGGATAACATATTCCCCTGGATTGGCGAGTTGCTTTAGTACACAATTAGGAACTTCTGCATCTTTCCACTAGAACCGGCACGGAAACGGTATACGCCCGGTGCCATCTTTGTACGCACACGGTCGGCGTCGATGCAGTGCGTTGTCTTAGTGTAGGGCTCGCGCAAGACTAGGTCGCCGCGGCCGTTTCGAATCTCGATAAACTTCCTGGATTCCGGGAGCGGCGTAAAGCAGAGGTTGCTGGTGCCACGCCAGGGAATGGGGTAGGCGCGCAGTGTGGAATCCTGTACGATTTCGGGGATGCGCCTTGGATTGTCGAACCGGCTGAACACCCACATGATAGAATCGGCATAGAAGGCGTCGGTATTTATGGAATCCAGCGAACTGGTGTTGGCGATGTCGCGGATGTCGGTCCTGTCGCCCTTGAATACGAGCGCAGTCGCCTTGCCTTTGTAGCTGTCGACGATCGGTGATCCGCCTGCATAGAAACTGAATGCGAACAAGGTCGTATCCGGTTCGAACCGTTCGACGGTTTCGTCGCTGATGCGGTGACGGCGCCGGTATTCCGCCATACTCATTGGCTCGGGTGCAGGCCATCGAGGCTGGTCCTTCCATAACCAGAGACTGCTGTCGACGGTGTTGGCCTTTTCGCCCGAAAGCGCGAGTTTTGTCGCAAAGTCGTGGAAAACGGAATCGACGGAAAGGTTCCGCTTTTCAAGAATTTTTTTCAGGTTGCCGTTAAATGATGATTTGGGATTTTTCGCAAACAGTTCCCAAATTTCCTTGTCGAAATGCTGGTCCACATGTTTGTATAGGTACAGATAGAGCACGCTGATGCTGTATTCGTCTGAAATTTCGTCAAGGGGAATAGCCGTGCTCCTTATGAAGTCCGGGACGTATAGGAAATAGTCGTCGATATCGGGAGCGCCGATTTCTTCGTTTGCGGTGGCGGAAGCCTCGACCCAGTAGCCTCCGTACAGATACACGTCCGCGTAGCGCAACTGTATCGCATGGAACATTTCATGGAATGCTGTTACGCGTATGGCGTTTGCCCAGTTCTCGCTGTAGGAGTATCCGTGGGCGTGGTTGTACAGGGTCTCGGTAGAGAGGGGGTATGTACAGCTTTTTTCACCCTTGTCAATGGAGGCAGTCTGTGTGGGGAACTGGGTAATGAACATGAAGTCATTGTCGATGATGATGGCCGACTTGTTGTGGTCTGCAGTGTCGGGGTAGGTGACACCGTAGCAGCCATTGCAGCGTGTTGCCCCGAGAACGCTTTGGGGGTCGCGCAAGAAGTTTATTTCGGCGACTTCGATAGGGTATAGCCCTTTCTTGACGGGCATTTGGTAATGACTTGTGGTGTCGATTCCTTGCGGGGTGCGCATGCCCATGGTTTTCGTATGGAAATAGAAGGCATCTTCGAGCGAGGACGCAAGTGAATCTATGAACTCGGGGATTGTGGCGTGCGGGCCTTCGCCGAGTGTGTAGAAAATCTGGAAGTGCTCGGTTTCGCGTGTGTAGACGGAATCGTAATATTCGTGAGCGTCGCAGTTGGCTATGGATTTCGCGAAAGTCTGTGCTGGCAATACGCGAGCAGCAGAGCCGCCGGCTGCCTTATGTTTCTGATTCTGTAGCCTGTTCTGGATGGCAAATGCCGTTCCGCACTTGTGTGCCTGTGCCGGAACGATGCCTGCGACGAGGGTCGTGGTTACAAATGCCAGAACCGCAATTAGGGCCGGGAACTGCCTACGCATTTTCGAGGACCTCCCTAGCTTTCTGGATAACGTTGTCCGATACTTCGAGTACTTTCTGGTGGCGCGGCTTTATGCGAGCGTCAATAACGAGTGGTGCCTGGATGGCCCAGTGCTTGTCTACGAAGTGCGCGTCGATGCCGTAGGCATCTTGTGCGGGGTCGGAACGCGTGAACGTGAGCCACAAGAAGTCGTCGAGGCTCTTGTGAGCGTCGGAATCGCCGATGGTGGAGGTATCGTCGACGACACTTACCCACGGGTAGCTTTCGCGAAAATCCCAGTTCTTGAAGGCTTCGAGCAGCGGCGCAATGTCGGCGGGTGCCGGCGCATTGCCGTTAGCATCCCATTGCACGACGAGAACACCCTTCATGGCGATTTTCGGGTTTGAAAAACCGGCGGGCAGCGCGAGGCTTGCAAGGTCGGCTGGCTCGTTGCGCAGTTCGCGGCGCTTGGGGCCCGCTGCCGCCATCACGAGCTTGGAACCATGATTGAGGCTTGTACCGGTGTAGTCCAGCGTATCGATGGTCGTAGATGTCTGGAAATGTAGGTCGCGTGCGAAGTCGATGCGCTCCAGTACGTGCGCGAAGAATGCGGGCACGTCGCGGGCATCCAGTGCCCCGCTGGCGTCTTCCTTCGCGGCCAGCATCAGGTACTTGGAAAGCGAAACCTGGTTGAAGCCAAGCAATGCGTTTGCGGTCTTTAAAAGTTCCATCGGTTCGCGGTCTTCGGGCCTTGCATAAGGCACGAACCGTTCGCTTGCGACGGCGAGGCAGAGCGGGTGAACGCCCGCTGCATCGACCGCGTGAACCGCATGTACTCCCGGAATCGATACGGCACCATCGGCCTTGTAATCTCGTGAATGAAATCCCCGAAGATAGTGTCTTCTTTTGGCGGGCGGCCTACGGAAGTGAACGGGTAGATGGCGTTCTTCTTGCAGAGCACCTTCTTTACGCGCATGTAGGGGAAGGGGTGCTTACCGGAGTAATACCCCACGTGGTCGCCGAAAGGGCCTTCTGGTTTCAGGTCTGGTGCCATCTCGCCTAAAATACAAAATTCGGCATCGCTGGAGACAAGGTAACCGTCGTGCTCGAAATAGCGGAATCGGCGCCCGCCGAGCATGCCCGCGAACGTCAGTTCAGACAAAGTTTCGGGCATGGGCATCACCGCCGCTACGGTATGGGCGGGCGGCCCGCCGATAAACACGCTCACCTTGAGTGGGCGGCCTTCTTCGATTGCCTTCTGGTGGTGGCACGCGATGTCGCGCTTTATCTGGTAATGCAGCCCGCATTCGTCTGCGGCATAGTCGTTGCCGGAAATCTGCACGCGGTACATGCCCAGGTTGGTCTGCAGTATGCCTGCGCGTTCACCCGGGCGCGATGCCACCTGCGGGAGCGTTACGAAAGCGCCGCCGTCTTCGGGCCAGCCTACAATCTGCGGCAAATCGGCAAGCGTGCATTCCTCGAAGTCGCGAATGCTGCCGGAACGCCTTGGTAACGAATTGATACCGACGGCGGCAGCACGGCACAGGGTCGCTATGCCCGCCTGCTTGAAGAATTCTACCGGGTTTGACTTGAACTGGACTGCGGTGCGCGTGCCTGCGAGCGTGTCGCGGAACAGGAATTCCATGCGTTCGCGCGTGCCGAATATGTTGCATGCGGCCTGGAACCTGCATCCTTTTACCTTCTCGAACAGGAGAGCGGGACCCTTGCTGTCGAATGCCTGCCGTGCAATTTCGGCCATCTGCAGGTACGGGTCTACTTCTTCGTGGACGCGTTTAAGCATCCCCGCTTTTTCCAGATCCAGCAGGGCCTGTCTCAAGTTCTTGTACATGGGAAATTCCCGTTGTCGCTAGCCGGCGGTGGCTCCGATGTCGAGCGCGTCGAAGGACTGCGTCTTCTTGCGGGATTCAACGGCGAGGTACACGTCGCGGGCGGCCTTGCGGGCGAATATCCCGTATACGAGGTTCGCCTTCGAGACGACTTCCGCGAAGACCTCTTCGGGAATGGTCGTGAACCCCTGGAAGGAGAGTTCGTCATAGCAGGCGGTCATGTGACCTTCGGTAGTAAAGCAGTGCTTTGCGGTAAAGCCGCGGAAGGGGCCTTGCCCGAGGCGCACGGTTACCTGGTTGTCGTTGACCGCACTGATGACCCCGGTCCAGTTGATGGCCTTGAAACCGCACTGGATATGGTAGCGGATCGTGGCTCCCGGAGCGAGTTCCTTGGGGAATGTATAGTGGATGATGGGCTCTTTGCCGATGGTCAGGTTCAGGGGCGCGTATTGAAGCGTTTCCAAGACGTTAGGAAGCGAAAATTCTTGCCAAGAAGTCTGACTAAACTGTACCATACATCAAGTAATTTAGCAAAATATATGCGAAATAGGTGCAAAAAGTTGTGATTTAGGGAAAAATCCCGCCGGAGCGGGATTGCCTGCATTTTAGGTTATGCAGGTTCGAACATGTCGATGCGTTTCTTGTGCTTGCCGCCCATGAATTCCGTTTCGAGGAACTTCGTGGCGAACACTTCGCACTGCGCATAGGCGATGATGCGTGCACCCATGCAGAGCACGTTGGCGTCGTTGTGGAGGCGGGTGAATTCGCAGGAGGTGAGGTCGCCTACGACGGCGGCGCGGATGCCCTTGTGCTTGTTTGCCGCCATGCTCATGCCGATGCCCGTGCCGCAGATGAGGATTCCGCAGTCGGCTTCCTTGCTCGTGACCTTGTTGCAGACCCTGTCGGCAAAAATCGGGTAGTCGCAGGATTCCGTGGAGTCGGTGCCCATGTCTAGGACCTTGTAGCCCTTGCCTTCCAGAAACTTGACGAGTTTTTCCTTGTATTCGAAAGCGGCGTGGTCACAACCGATGGCAATCGTCTTGAACATCTTTGGTTCCTTGTTTTGATAGTGGAACAGGGCTTAAACCCCGTTATCCCATAATATAGTTAATTCATCGGGCGGTATCCGTTTTTTTGCGGGGTTGCGCGGGGGATAAATCTATATTTGCAGAGGAGGAAAATCCATGTCCGTGAAATACCTTTTTGTCTTGACGAGTTCCCCGAAGGATTTCTACTGCGAGCAGACGCTCGTGGCAATTGCTTCTTTGCGTGTGCACAATCCGGGAGCGTTCGTCACCGTCTTGACGGATGACAAGACGGCGGCTACCCTGACGGGTAACCGTGCTGCGCTCAAGAGCGCAGTCGACGAACTGAAGGTTGTTTCCATCGACGACAAGTTCACGCCGATGCAGCGCTCGCGCTTCTTGAAGACGTCGATGCGCAACATGGTGGACGGGGACTTTCTCTTTATCGATTCCGACACGGCGATCGTGGGCGACCTCTCCATTCCCGAGGAATGGCGTGGCGGCATCTATGCGGTGCTCGACTTCCACACGAACCTCTCGAAGGCCATTAACCGCGGTACGGTTCTGAACAACGCGAAGCGCATGGGATTCTCGCCAATCCTGAACGACGAGCTGTTCAACTCGGGCGTCATATTCGTGGCGGATACTCCCGAGATGCATAAGTTTTTTGAAAAGTGGCACGAACTCTGGCTTACCTGCGTGTCGAAGGGTTTCAACTTCGACATGGCATCCTTTGCGGAAACCGACTTTACCTTTGGCTACATCATCAAGAAGATGCCCGGCGAATGGAACTGCCAGCTGGCGTACGGCAAAAAATACTTGCCGCAGGGGAAGGTTCTCCACTTCTTCGGGTCGCGCATTATCGATACGTGCGGGCGCAAGGTGCCTGCAAGCATGGACGTGTTCCTGCCGAAGATTCTGCGCCGCAGTTTCTACACCGACCTGAAGGAAATTCCTGCGCAGGTGAATGCCGACAAGAGCATCCACATCAACGAATACTACGACGACGTGATTGCGCATGCGAAGGAGGCCTTCCTGTACCAGACGAAGCATGCAGGCGTATTTGGCGCGGACGTCATCCGCAGTTACGCCTTTGCAAGGTCGCTCGCCTTCCTGTATAAAAAAATGCAGTTCCTGCTGTTGCCAGTGGAACTGCTGAGTAAACTCCTGTAATCGGGCGGGGCCGGCAATGCGCCGGCCTTTCTGCTATCTGATATTCACCTTCACGGACTGGTTGCCGGCGCGCACCAGGTATATTCCCGGCCTTGCGATATCCAGCAGGAGGCTAGCTCCTGCAGCGGTAGCCTTGCGTACGAGGCGACCCTGCATGTCGAATACGCTCAGCACCTTGCCTGCAGAGACTCCGTTGATTTCGAGTGTCCTTCCGTGTGCGGTTGCGCTGAATTTCGCGCCGAGAGCGACAGTTGCACTCCTGATGGCATCCGAGTCTTCTTCCCAGTAGGGGAACAAGGCGAGAGGTTCGTTTTTCTCGTACTTCGCGCCGAGTTCGTATTCAAGCTCTCCGCCATCGGTCGTGGACCAACCCGTCTGCTTGTAGCCTTCGCGGGAGTAGGTCTTCTTGCTCAGGTTCATCTCGAAGCCGTGCTCCTTCAGGTCGGGCGCGACGATGCCTATGCCGTAGCGGCCAGCCATGTAGGTAATCTCGTACGTGACGAGTTCCCATTTGGCATACAGCGTGATATCGCCGGTAGAGCCCCTTGTAATCTGGGTTGCCCTGTCGGTGAACTTCTTGTCGTAGAACCAGCCGTTAAAGGTATAGCCTTCCCAGACGGGATCGCCAAGCGCGATGGTCGCGGTCTCGGTGGTATAGGTCTCCGGATTGTCCTTGCTGTTCTTGCCTTCGCCGATTTCGTAGGTAATCTTGTATTCGACAGGTTTCCATCGGGCGGTAAGCGAGAGGTCGCTCTTGACGACCTCGTCAAAATCGTATTCCTTTTCGCCGTTCATCCAGCCTGTGAACGAGTAGCCGGCGGCTTCGGGGTCTTCGGGTTTTTCCGCCTTGCCGTCTTCTTTTACGAACGCGACGGTGTACCCGCCTATGCCAGCATCGAACGTGACGGTGTAGGTTACTTCTTCGCGCCAGAGGGCATAGAACGTTGTGCTCTCGGTGGCCTTGCCCAGTGTTTCCAGAGGTTCTTCGGCATCTTTTTCTGCGGCCCAGCCGACAAAGTAGAATGTGGTCTCGTCGATCCCGTAGGTCGTACCGATGCGGATTCCTTCCATGTTGATGTCGGAACCTTCGGCGACAATCTTTGTCGTGGTTTTACCTGTAGTTGCGCCTTCGGTATCGACGAATGCTCCGCCGTTTGCGTCGAAGGTTATGGTGAACATGTTTTTCCATACGGCATAGATGGTTGTCGCCTTTGTGGCGGTCCCGAGGTC
>Ga0247611_10007692_pt1 | contig 13434 bp, 10 predicted proteins | sample 177DNAGHGhighgp2_FD_192422 | JGI IMG/M metagenome (GOLD analysis project Ga0247611, IMG submission 192422) | Sheep rumen microbial communities from Palmerston North, Manawatu-Wanganui, New Zealand - 1770 DNA GHGhigh gp2 | ecosystem: Host-associated > Mammals > Digestive system > Stomach > Rumen... | reverse complement strand
ACGGAAGAAGGTCGGGCAAACCTTTTTATTCTCCCTTATCTTGCACAAAGTGGGGTTTACAGAGCATGCGCTATCTCTAACGCACCGGTGGTCTCTTACACCACCTTTCCACCCTTTCCACTGCGCTTGTATTGCGAAAAAATAGGAGGTAAGATGTTGGATATTTTCCAAATCTAAAAACACAATAAAGCTTTATTAGTGGTGGTCTATTTCTGTTGCACTATCCTTAGAGTCGCCTCCACGAGATGTTATCTCGCACTCTGCCCTGCTGTGCTCGGACTTTCCTAATTGCGTAGCAATTTGACCGTCTAACTAGCTACTGACCATATTATAGCACATAACTTTTGCTTTTGCAATACCCATTTTTAAAATTTTGTGTTATAAAAAAAGATAAACACACAAAAAAGCCCTAAAAATAAGGCTTTTTGGCATAAAAAATTTTTCAATCACTAAAGAGTTTTTGCTCTGTGACTTTTTGTTTTATTATTTCTAGCGCCTTTTTCTCTAATCTTGAAATATAAGACCTTGATATTCCCAATTTTTTGGCAACCTCCCTTTGCGTGTAGGCAACCGTTCCACCAATTCCATACCTCATAACCAAAATTTTATATTCCCTACTGGAAAGCGAATTTTTTATGATGCTTAAAAGTTTTTCAGTCAGTATGTTTTGTTCAACTTGTTCAACCATATCAGGCTCAACATCACTCAAAACATCACTTAACACAACTTCACTGTTGTCACTGTCAACGCCCAAACTTTCTTCTAAAGACACTGTTCCTTGATGCTTTTTTTGCATCCTAAAAAGCATTAAAATTTCATTTTCGATGCACCTAGCAGCATAAGTTGAAAGTTGAGTGTTTTTGTCGGGAGAATAAGAATTTATTGCTTTTATGAGCCCTATTGCTCCAACAGAAATTAAATCATCGGCATCTTTTGTGCTGTTGCTATATTTTTTAACAATGTGAGCAACCAGCCTTAAATTATGGCTAATCAAAATTTTTTTTGCCTCTTCATCGCCATTTCTGTATTTCTGTATCTGCTGTTTTTCTTCTTCTGGTGAAAGTGGTTTTGGAAAATGTGAAACATTGTCAACATAAGAAGAAAACAGCATTATTTTGTTCATAAAGGTTATAAAACTTTCAATTATCATTGGCTCCTCCAATAATAATTATAGTATGATTAACCATTATTAAATTTGCTTGTCCAAAAATTAAACACCCAATTTTTTTGTAAGTTTTTTATTCTTATAATGGTTTATAATTGAAATAATAAACAAAACCACCCCCAAAACAGCCAAAAATATTCCAAAAATTATTTTTAAAGTTTCACTTTTTACGCCATTAGATAGCATAGACAGCAAAATTGAACTAATTATTGCTGGAATAATTATATAAAAAAAGCTTTTAAAATCTAGCATTTTGTTTTTTGCGTGAATTATAACAGATATTATACCCGTTGGAATAAACACAAGCAAATTCAATGCTTGAGATAAGTGTTGGTCTAATGCAAAAAATATGGTGAGTATTGGAATAAGAAGCGTTCCTCCGCCCATACCCATTCCCCCAACGATACCACTAAATACCCCTGCCAAAACATAAAAAATCCACATAAAACCTCCTAAAAGCACATTCTAATTCCCACCCCTATCATCAAAATTGAAAATATAAAAGAAAGTGCTTCATTTGATAATTTTTTTAAAACAAAAGCCCCAACAATTCCTCCTAAAACAGAACCTATGCAAAGAAACAAAAAAATTGACCAATCCACTGCGCCGTATGAATAATAAACAACACTGCTGGCAATACTTATGGGGAGCATTGTTAAAATTGCTGTTGCGTGAGCTTTTTTTGAACTTAAACCCAAAGTTAATAGCAGTGGAACACAAATCATTCCTCCACCGCCTCCAAAAAATCCATTAACAGAGCCAATTAAAATTCCAGCTCCAAAAAGCCACAAAATCTTCAAAAGCTTATTGTTCATATAAAAAGTATTTGCCAAAATTAGAAAAAATACGCATAATTTCCTTGCTTTTGTGGGGGTTTTATATTATAATAATTGATATATTTTTAAAAAGGTGAATTGTATGACAAAGTTTAAAAGTTTTTTATCAAAATTTATTGTGAGTATTTTTATTATACTTTCATTTTTCTTAGCTCAAAACGCAATACTTTTTGAACAATTAAAATATAAAAATGACCCACTCACAGTTAGTGCAATTTCAACATCTGTTTCTGTTAACAACCCAGAATTTACATCAACACAAAGTGGTTCAACCTCAACAACTGGAAATAGTTCTGTTTTAAGCCCAAACAACTGGACAAGCATTGGAACTTTTAACAAAGAAAATATGCGTTGTGGAGTTATCACCATAAAAGATAAAGAAACATTTAAAGCTGATTGTGAAAAGTATAATTTGGAAGAAGATGATTATCCAACAGGAACTTTAAACACAAATTCTGGAAACAATGTTTTGATGATAAACTCAAAAACAGATACAGTTTATGGTTATAAAAGCTCTTCAAGCTCTTCAATAGAACTTGATGCAAACAGTTATTATGCTGTTTCTGTAAAATATTTTGTTGTTTCTGGTTTTGCTTCTTTTGGAATTGAAAGTGACAACCTAGAAAAAACAACAAACACAATCATAACAAGTATGGACAGCAATAAAGCTTGGGCAACAGCAACAATATTTGTTTCAACCAAACAAACTGAAAAAGCAAAAATAACATTAAACTTATATTTGGGAAACCCTTCTTGGCAAAGTGGAAGCTCTGCCCTAAAAACAAACGGATGTGTGTTTTTTGACAGTGTAAGCGTTACAAAATATTCTAAAGACGAATATATGGTAGAAAGTGCTAAAAATGTTAAAAATCCTGACAAAAAGCAAATTGCCGATGAACAAAAATTTGAAAACATAACTGCTGGAAACGGATTTATTAAAAATGGTTCTTTTGAAAATGGTTTAGATGACTGGACTGTTACAGACACTGGCTATGTTTCTAAATCAACCACTCAAGACACAAACTTGCGTTCAAACGATTATAACATCATAAAAATAATAAATTCTGGTTATATTGAATCTAGCGCTATAAAAATTGAACAAAACAAAGTTTATAGAATAAGTTTTTGGCTTAAAACAAACCTAAGTTCTGTTGATGCTTCAATAACGACCGTAGATAAAATAAATGACCAAACAATTTCTGGAAGCATTTCAAGTGTTTCTTCAAAAAATGACACAACAACAAATGGTTGGAATGAATATGTATTTTTTGTTACTGGAAACAGCTTAAGTGACTATGATGTAACTCTTAAAATTGGCACATCTTCAGACAATAGTTCAAATGATGATTATTTATATATTGATGATATAACATCTCAACAAATTTCATCAAATGACGCAAAAAATGGTGAAAGCTGTGGAATTAGTTATTCAAGCGTTAAATTAACACCAAGCACCAGTTTAAATATTTCTAATGGATACTTTAATGATGTTTCTAGCTTAAATCAAGATGGCTCCTACCCTCTTGAGGCAGACAGTTGGACAAGACAAGACTCAAACATAAACAACTTAAGCGGTGTTGTAAACTTAAAACAAAGCTTGTTTGATTCTAGCAAAAACAATTTTGGAAATCCAACAGTTAAACCTGAATCAAAATTTTATAATGAAACAGTTTATGATGATGACATTTCAAACAATGTTTTGATGATGTATAACCAAGGTCAATCAAATCAAAGCACAAAAAGTTCTTCATCAATTTCAGCTAGTGCAAACCAAACATATTGTTTAACTTTTAATGTTTTCACTTCAATCAAAAATTCAACTGGTGGCGCTAATGCTACTTTAGCAAACGCAAGTGGTGTTACAATAGCAGAATTAACTAACATAAATACAAACAATAGCTGGAAATACTACACTATTTACTTCAAAAACTATGGTGCATCTCAAACATTAAACTTAACATTATCTTTGGGAAGTGAAACATCTCCAGCTCAAGGACACGCTTATTTTGATAATGTTGAATGGGAAACAACTTCTAGTGATATCACACAAATAGAAGAAACTGATTATGTTAAAGTTATAAATTTAAGTAAAACTATTGAAAATGCAAGTTCTGTTGTTTTGACTGAAAGTTTTGATGAATATTCTCAAAACGCTAACGCAAAAGGCTTAAATGACCCACTCTATTGGAACGGTCAAGTTAAGGGAACAGAAACTGATGAACTTGGTGAAACACAAAACTTAACTGATTCAAACATTAGTGCTGGAGTTTTAAACAAAAACAATATTGCAAGTGTTTTGCATGGACAAATTGTTTCTGAAGATGAAAGTTGTTTGTATATTTACTCAGAAACAGACAATTATTATGCTTTTTCAAACCTTTTAAGTTTTAGCTTAGATTCAAACTCATATTATAAATTTAGCATAAAAGTTAAAACCATTGGATTAAGCCAACAAGAAAACAATAAGAAAACGGTTGATGGACAAGTTGTGCCTTATGGAGCTAGCGTTATTTTGAATGGAGTTGACAAATCTTTTGTTGGAATCAACACAAATGGAGAATTTGGAAACACTGATGGTTGGGAAGAATTTGTATTCTATATAAACACAAGTGATTCTATAACTTTGCAAGTTTTGTTAGGACTTGGAAGTGAAAACGGCTTAACAAGTGGTTATGCCCTATTTGATGACTTAAATATTATTAAAATGACAGAAGACAATTTTAATATTGAATTAAATTTGGCTAACGAAACTGCTTCAATGGCTGGACATGTTTTGAGTGTTGTTAACGCAAAAGATGAAGAAGAAACTGCCCCAAGCACACAAAACACTTATAGAGAAAGTATGGCATGGCTTGCAATTCCAACAATTTTGATAGCACTTGGAATTCTTGCTGCACTTATTGGATTTTTAATTAAAAAATATTTAGACAACAGACCTGTAAAAGTTACTGTTAAAAACAATTATGACCGTGGTGCTACTCTTTTAAAAGACTTAGACCAGAAGAATTATAAAACTGCCGTAAATCATAAATTAAAACTTTTGAAAGAAGAACTTGCTCAATCTGAGCAATATCTAAAAGAAGAAAAAGAAGAACACGCAAAACAAAAAGAAGCTTATGAAACAGCAAAAGAAATTGCAGAACAAGACAAAAGCATAAAGCTTGAAAACCCTGACAAAAAATACACTGAATATGAAGCTAGAATTGAAAAACTTGAAAAGAATATTGCTGGAATTAAAGCTGATATAACAATCTTGGAAGAAGAAAAAGAAAAGATTGAAAAAGAAAGCAAAGCAATGCGTAAAAATGATTTAAAAGGCAATGAAGTTAAAGTTAAAAAGGTCAACAAAAAAGATAAATAATTAAAAAGCATACTTTTTGTATGCTTTTTATATTGCCCTCTCCTATTGACTTTTTTAAATTATGTGTTATAATTCTAAAAACAAAAGGAAATAAAGTATGGAAATATTTCGTAGATTTGATTTTGATAAAATAAGATGTTGTGTTGGAATTGATAAAAATGGTAGTTATAAAGTTATTCCATTTTATCTACACAAAGACTACACTCTAGATATTATTAGTGGAAAAATTTGTTTTACCAATTTTAAAATTGATAGCATTAAAAAAAGATACAAACTTAGCAGTGTTGAAAAAGATTGTTCTTTTATATCTTTTGCCAACCCTAAAAAAAATGAAGAAACTTTTGATTATAAATTAAAACTTTTTGATTTTTCTAAATTTAAATATATGAATTTAAACGAAGATTTGGTTTCTGTTGCTGATAATTTTTCAGAACAACTTCAATTCACTTTAAAAAAAGCAAATACAAAACTTAACGAAAAAGAAGTTAAAAAATTGTGTAGAATAGAAGAAGCTGTTTTAAATAAAGACAAAAAAGCATTAACAGAAAGTTTTGTTGAAGGTCAGGACATCATAAGAACTTTGGGCACAATTAAAGAAAAGAATTCAAAAAATAAATCAAACTCTTTTTGGCGTTAATATATTTTTAAATTTAAATTAACATATAAAATAAAAAATAACATATAGCTTTATGTTATTTTTTTGTTTTTAAATTTTTTTAAAATTTGTTTTTAGCAATAAAAGTTATTAAAGCTAAAAAAATTCAGAAATAATCATATTTGAAACTTCAAAGTTAACAATTTTTAGGTGATTATCTTTTATTTCTATTAAGTTGTTATTTAATAGCTTTTGTATTTGTTTATGATACTTTTCTAAGAAATTAACATTAAACATTTTGTTAAAAGAGATTATATCCAGCCCTTTTTCAAGCCTTAATGAAAGCATAATAACTTCTTCCATTGCTGTTTTTAAAGTTTCTTTTTCAATATTTAATCTTTTTAAATCACCCTCTAGATATTCAAAAAAATTATTTGTGTTTTCAAAATGCTCTCCACAGAAAAAAGAATAAGAAGATAACCCAACTCCCAAAAACTCTCCTCTTTGCCAATAATTTAAGTTGTGTTTGCACTCAAAATTAGGTTTTGAAAAATTGCTTATTTCATACCTATTATAACCATATTTTTTTAATTCCTTGCTGGCTAGATTATATAAATTTACAGCAATCTCTTCACTAGGCAAAACTATCTTTTTGGATTTCACCAAATCAAAAAGAGCTGTTCCCTCTTCAACCATAAGTCCATAAGCTGATATATGAGTTAAATTTAGACTCGCTAAAATTTTTATTAAATTTTTTATGTCTTCTTCTGTTTGATTTAAAAGCCCCAACAAAATGTCTGTGTTGATGTTTGTAAATCCCGCTTGTTTTAAACTTTTTATGGCTTCTAAATAATCCTCGAATGTGTGTGGTCTTTTCAAAAATTTTAATGTTTCATTTTTATTGCTTTGAAGACCCACGCTAACCCTGTTTATTTTTGATTCTTTCCACATAATTGCTTTTTCTTGAGTTATGCTGTCCGGGTTGGCTTCAATGCTAATTTCAGCGTTTTTTGCCACATTAAAATTGTCGTAAACAAAACAAAGCAATTCTTTTATAAAAGAGGCATCAACAACTGATGGCGTTCCGCCCCCAATATAAATGGTTTGAATTATTCTGTCTTTTAATTTTTGTTTATATAAAGCTAACTCTTGCTTAACTTTTTGTATGTAATTTAAAACATACTGCCCTTTATCACAAAAAGAGCAAAAACCGCAGTATAGACACTTACTTTTGCAAAAAGGAATGTGAATATAAAGTGAAATATTTTTTTTCATATTGAGCCTTTAATTATCTATTTTTAAAATATTTATAAATGCTTCAGAAGGAACTTCAACAGAGCCTAATGTTCTCATACGCTTTTTACCCTCTTTTTGCTTTTCTAAAAGTTTACGCTTTCTGGTGATATCTCCACCATAACACTTCGCCAAAACATCTTTTCGAACAGCTTTAACAGTTTCTCTGGCTATAACCTTTCCGCCAATGGCTGCCTGAATAGGAACTTCAAATTGTTGCCTTGGTATTGCTTCTTTAAGTTTTTCGGCAATCTGCCTTCCCCTTTCTTGAGCGTGACCTTTAAAAACAATCAAGCTTAAGGCATCACAAACTTCGCCTTTAAGCAAGATGTCAAGCTTAACAAGGTCACTTGGCCTATATTCACTAATTTCATAATCAAGGCTGGCATATCCTTTTGTTCGTGATTTTAAGTTGTCAAAAAAGTCATAGATTATTTCGTTTAGAGGTATATTATAAACAAGTTTAACACGCTTGTCATCAATATATTGAACATCAATGCTCTCTCCACGCCTAAGTTGACAAAGTTCCATAACTGAACCCATATATTCTGGAGGTGTAAAAATATGCATTAAAACATAAGGCTCTTCAATTTTTGAAATATTGCTTGGGTCGGGCAAATTGCTTGGGTTAGAAATATCAAGCATTGTTCCATCAGTTTTATAAACATGATAATTAACCCCAGGGGCTGTTGTTATTATATCTAATCCATATTCACGCTCTAGCCTTTCTTGAATAACTTCCATATGAAGAAGCCCTAAAAATCCGCATCTAAATCCAAAACCCAACGCTGTGGAGTTTTCAGAAGTGTAATCTAGCGAACTATCATTTAATTTTAACTTTTCAAGAGCATCTTTAAGTTCGTTATATTTGCTACCATCTGCTGGAAAAATTCCACTAAAAACAACTGGCTGAACTTTTTTGTATCCTGCTAGAGCCTTTTCTGTTGGATTGTCAGCGCTTGTTATAGTGTCACCAACTTGAGTGTCTGCCACCTTTTTTATGCTGGCACAAAGATAGCCAACTTCTCCCGCAAGCAAAACATCGGTTTTTTGCGTCTTTGGCGTAAAATAGCCAACTTCTGTTACCTCAAAATCTTTTTGAGTGTGCATAAATCTTATTTTATCTCCAGCCTTAACGCTTCCATCAAACACTCTTATCATACAAACAGCGCCTTTAAAATTGTCATAATAGCTGTCAAAAATCAAACATTTTAACGGAGCGTTTTCATCTCCTTTAGGGCAAGGAAATTCATCAATTATGCCATCTAAAACCTCATTGATATTTATTCCCTCTTTGGCTGAAATTGCTGGGGCGTGCATTGCTGGAATGCCAATGACATCTTCTATTTCTTGTTTTGCTTTTAAAACATCAGCACTTGGCAAATCTATTTTGTTTATAACAGGCAAAATTTCTAGATTGTTGTCAAGGGCTAAATAAGCATTTGCAAGCGTTTGCGCTTCCACTCCTTGCCCCGCATCAACAATTAAAATTGCTCCTTCACAAGCAGCAAGAGAACGGCTAACTTCATAAGTAAAATCCACATGCCCTGGGGTGTCTATCAAATTTAAAATATATTCTTGCCCGTCTTTTGTGTATTTCATTCTTGTTGGAGCGAGTTTTATTGTTATACCCCTCTCCCTCTCTAAATCCATACTATCTAAAAGTTGTTCACTCATATCTCTTTTTGCTAGAGTTCCGGTTTTTTCTATCAGTCTATCAGCTAATGTGCTTTTTCCGTGGTCTATGTGTGCAACGATACAAAAGTTTCTTATAAATTGTTGTCTTTGTGCCATAATTCCCCCTAAAATATGCTCTTAGTATAGCAGAAATATGAAAAACTTGCAAGAAAATTTGTTATTATTGAAAAAATATGAAAAAATTAGTAGTTTTTTCTAAGATTTAATGATATATTTATGTATATAAAATTTGAGGTTAATATGAATTTAAGAGATAATATAAAAGATAGTTTTTTGGTTAATCAATTTATAGCACATAAAGGACTGCACAATGGTGAATTCCCTGAAAACACTTTAGGGGCTTTTGGTGAAGCAATAAAAAATAATTACGCTATTGAATTTGATGTTCAAATGCTTGCTGATGGCACGCTTGTTATTTTTCATGACTCAGCAATTTCAGAAGCCACAGGAAAAGATTCCTATCTGTCAAAAATGACTTATGAAGAAATAAAGCCACTAAAAATTAAAAAAAGCAAATTTGGAATTCCAACTTTTAAAGAAGCATTAAAATTTATTGATGGCAAAGTGCCAATACTCATTGATATAAAAGATTTGAATGTTAAAGGCGTTGGAAAGTTAGAAAAAAAATTATGTGAAGAACTAGAAGGTTATAAAGGCGAATTTGCAGTGGCATCTTCTAACCCTTATGTTTCATTATGGTTTAAAAACAATAAACCAGAGTTTGTTAGAGGGATTTTTGCTAGTTTTTATAGCAATGATGATGAAGGAAAATCTGCCGTTAAATCACCTATTGTTAGAGCTCTTTTAAAAAGAATGGTGTTAAACAAAAAAATAAAACCAGACTTTATTGGCTATCACCATAATAATCTTCCAAACAGATTTGTTAGAAAATATAAAAACTTGCCAATCCTAGCTTGGACAGTTAGGTCACAAGAAGAATATTTAAAAGTTATAAAACACGCTGACAACATTATCTTTGAAGATTTCTTGCCTAAGATATAAAAAAATCTCCTACCAGAAATAGGAGATTTTTTTATTAAATTTTTATTGCAAATAATCTCTTAAAGCAATTCTTCTTCGCCTCTTGTTTATGATGTGATTTATCAGTTGCTCCAAGCCCAAAGCCACCAAAAGCAAAATTGGAATAGCACACAAGCAACCATACATATAAGCATAACCCTTTGGCGATAATTTATCGATTTGAAGCAAGTTATAGAATGGTGTTCCTTCCAAAATTGCTAAGCCATAAATGTTCGATAAGAACAACAAGCCAGTTATAACAAAAACAGAAACGATTGTTAATAATGTTACCCTATACCAGTTGAATGGCCAAGACACACGAGCAATAACAATAAGTGAGTTGATTGTTATGCATACAATCATAATTGATTGAACTTCCACCAAGCTTAAGTGTGTTAATGCCCTTGTTGTGTATAAAAAGATTGCAATGCTTAGGTCAACAAAAGCACCTATAAACGATTTAAGCAAAATATTACGCAAAAATCCTTTTTTAATTAAATCTTTGTTAGGCTGAAGTGCTAAAGCAAAACTAGATAAGCCTATTGCAAAATATTCCATCAAAATCAGTTGAACTGGGCTAAATGGATAAACATAAGCACACAATATACAAAAGACTGAGAAAATAACTGAAAACATTGTTTTTGTCAAGAACAGTGGTGCAGAAACTCTTATGTTGTTTGTAACCCTTCTGCCCTCAGCAACAACATTCTGCATTGAACAGAAATTGCTATCTGTTAAAATAAGTTGTGAAACACGCCTAGCTGCATCTGCTCCGCCACCTATTGCAATTGAACAATCAGCTTCTTTTAAAGCTAAAATATCATTAACTCCATCACCAATCATTGCAACAGTATCGCCACCAAGTTTTAATGCCTGAATGAGTAATTTTTTTTGATGAGGCACAACTCTTCCAAAAATTGTGTATTCACTGGCAACCTTAACAACCTCTTCGTCTGTTAACCCCTCAAGGCTTATATATTTGTCTGCCCCTGGAATTCCAGCACGGCTAGCAACTTCGGCAACAGTTATTGGATTATCTCCTGAAATAACCTTGACGCCAACGCTGTTTTCATTAAAGAATTTTATGGTTTGAATAGCATCTTCTCTAACATTATATTCCAATAAAATTAGCCCATAAGGGGTCACATTTTCTGCTTTGCCTTTTCCGTTATAATCAATCTTACGATTGCAAACAACCATAACACGATAACCAAATGAGGCATATTTTTGAACTTCTTTTAAAACTTCAATGTCTTTTTGTTTGTCTAAAAGCATTTCAGGTGCTCCCATAAAACAAGCCCCAATTTTTTCTAAGTTAACACAAGAAAATTTTGTTTCACTTGAAAAATTAAAGTGTGATTTTTGCTTATAAACTTCTTCTGGTGGAAAAAATTTCTTCAGCGCTAGTGATGTGTCATTGTCGCCATCCAAGTGATAAAGCATACTTTTTATGATGTTTTCTAAGTCTTTTTTTGAAATTCTATCTCTTAATATAATTGTGTCTTTTAGCTTCATACTGCCATCAGTTATTGTTCCTGTTTTGTCCATACAAACCATATTAACACGAGCAAGCATTTCAATGCAATATAACTCTTGAACTAATATTTTTTGTTTGGCAAGCCTTATAACGCTAACAACTAACGCCGTTGATGTCAACAAAAATAGCCCTGATGGAATCATTCCCAAAATTGCCCCTGCTGTTTTTGTAAGCGTTTGATAAAGTGATGCAGGTCCTCCATAAGTTCGTGAAAACAATAAAAACGCAATAGGAATGATTATGATACCAATAACTTTTATGATTGAGTTTAATGTGTTTAAAATAATTGAATTTGGCTTTTTATATTTTTTTGCTTGTCCAGTGAGCTTTAACACAAATGTGTCTTGCCCAACCTTGTCTGCTCTAATATATGCTTCCCCATTCACAACAAATGAACCAGACAAAACTGTGTCGCCAACCTTTTTAACAACAGGAACACTTTCGCCAGTTAATAGTGACTCATTCACCCTTATCTCGCCTTTTTTAACAACTCCATCACAAGCAATTTGTTGCCCATTTTTTAAAATTACTATATCATCTAAAACTATGTCTGTTGTATAAATTTCTTGCTGTTTTCCATCTCGTATAACCATTGTTTTTGAAGCTGCCACAAGTGACAGTTTGTCAACCACTTTTTTGGACTTTATCCTTTGAATTATTCCAATCAAAAGATTTGCCAAAACAACAACCATAAATGTTAATTGAGTGTATGCCCCTATTGAAATCATAATTATGGCTATAACAAAAAAAATCATATTAAAATAAGTAAAGAGTTCGGAAAAAATAATTCCCCAAATGCTGGTGCTTTTTTTATTGCTTTCAGGGTTGTCATAGCCCATTTGTCTGCGTTCTAAAACATCACCAGCAGTTAAGCCAGTTTTTAAGTTTGTTTCTATTCGCTCGGGCGTTTTCCCTTTCTTCCTGTTATAATGTGCTGGTTCCTTTCTCATATTATTTATTATATCATAAATAACTTTTATTTCAAGCAAAAAAATAAAAAATTTAAAGATAAAATAACCTTTTTTTGGCTATTTTTAAAAAATAATTGTTATTTAAACAAATTGTTTATGAGTTATGTTAAAAATAAGCTGTTTTGAGATTCTCACGCAAAACAAGTTTTGCTTAAAATAACAGATTAAAATACACTCAAATTAAACCAAATTGCTGTGATTAAAACTTCATTGCATCTTGTTCTAACTTTAAAGCTTTATATTGCTGTTTTGTCATTGAATATTCAACAGAATCACGAGATTCAGAATCCGTTTGCTTAAATTTAACTCTTTCAGCCACTTTTCGGCTTGCTGAGTTGTCAATGTCAATATTTAAAACAACTTTGTTTGTTTCTGTTCCATTGCCATACTTTTTGCAACATTCATCCATTGCTTTTTGTTCAAAAACGCTTGAAAGCATTGCCTTTAAAAGCTCAGTTGCAATGCCTTGCCCTCTATGCTCTGGTTCTACAGCGGTGTCAAACTCCAAGCAATTTTTAAAACTGTTTATGTTTGCTCTTATATATCCCAAAACTTGTTTGTCATTAACCGCCTCCATCAACAAAAATGGTGCATCGTTTTCAATTTGAACACCATTTGTTATTATTTTATAATTTGTTTTGTTTGTTTTTGTTTCTTTCATATATTTGCCTTTTAATTCTTGATGTAGTTATTATAACACAAACAAAAAATATTTCAAACAACTTAAAGCTTAAAATAAAAAAATAGGAATGATGTTTCCTATTTTTTTCTAAACAAATATTAAAGACCAAATTCTTCTGTTTTCTTCCTCTCTTCAGAATTCACTTTTGAAGTGGTTTCAATTGTTTTACTATTTCTTTTAACCCAGTCTGCAACTTTTTGCCCAGCTTTGTGTGCGCCTTCTTTTATGATATTTGAAGCACTTGTGCCCAAACCAACATTGCCTTCCATTTCTTGA
>Ga0247611_10007691_pt1 | contig 13438 bp, 15 predicted proteins | sample 177DNAGHGhighgp2_FD_192422 | JGI IMG/M metagenome (GOLD analysis project Ga0247611, IMG submission 192422) | Sheep rumen microbial communities from Palmerston North, Manawatu-Wanganui, New Zealand - 1770 DNA GHGhigh gp2 | ecosystem: Host-associated > Mammals > Digestive system > Stomach > Rumen... | reverse complement strand
TAATACAAAAGAGGAAATAGATAGATTAGTTGAATTATTATCTGATAAAGATAAAATGATGAAGGAGATGTTAATCTAATGGATGATAATATAAAAAGAGAAATATTATTTGATAATTATACTAATCCTTTTAATAAAGTAGATAATGAATTAGATGGATATCTTAAAGTTAATAGTAATAATGAATCATGTATAGATAATATTAATATATATTTAAAATTAAATAATGGTATGATTGAAGATATTAAATTCAGTGGAGAAGCATGTGCTATATCTACAGCATCTACATCTATAATGATTAAGAATATGATAGGTATGAGTATTGAAGATGGTATTAAATATGTTAATAATTTCATTAATATGATTAATGAAGAACCATATGATAATAATAACTTTAATGAAGCATTAGTGTTTGATGAAACATATAAACAAGCTTCACGTAAGACATGTGCTACATTACCATATCGTGGGATTATTAAATTATTAGAAGACAACAAATAAGTTGTCTTTTTTATTTTGTTTATATTTGATATAATGATGCTTGGTGTTTAATAATGAAAAGTACAAAATATCTTATTATATTAATCTTATTTTTAATGATAGTAGGTTTTGCATCTATTACTACTGTTTTTATTATGCAAGGAAATACTACTATAAATACAGGTGACTTTGATGTTAGGTTTATATCTGCTGATACAGAAGATGGAGGAAGTGTAACTCTTTCTTCTGATGGAAAGACTGTAACATATGTTACTAGTCAATTAAAATCAGTTGGAGATTATGTTTATGTACATGGTACAATTAAGAACTTTTCTACTATATATGATGCTGATGTTCATGTTCAAGTTGACGTTAATCCAATGTATAATGGTGTAGATTATTCAGATTATATTCAAATAGGAGCAGATAGGGCGCCTACTGATACTATATCAATACCTGCTAATTCAAGTGTTACAAATACTATATATGTACAACTTATTAAACCAGTAGAAGAAGATGTTCAACTATCATTTAGTTTTACATTTACAGCTACTGCAGTTGAAAGAGAAGAAGTTGCTGAACCATAATTACTTAAAACTATTAGCTAAATATAATTTAAATGTTGGAAAGTATACTATAGATGGTGAAACACTAGGTAAACAAGATTCAAGAGTATCTGGTTCTCCATATGAGCCTGATTTTCCAAATGTAGGTGTTACTTATACAAGCTGAGTCTGGAGTAAGACCTGTTATAATTTTAGAAAGATAGTTAATACTATCTTTTTTATGTTATAATATCTAAAGGTGAATAAATATGGATTATATAAAAGGTAAATATACTAAATCTATATTTAAGTCTGACAATGGTTATCTTGTTGGACTTTTTCGTGTTAAAGAAGCATCGTTAAGTTTAGAAGATATAGTTAATAAATCAGTTACTATAACTGGTACTGTTATAAATATTAATCCTGATGATACTTATATACTATATGGTGAATATATAAATAATAATAAATATGGTTATCAATTTAAGATAACTGAATACCAAAAAGTAGAACCAGAAGGAGTAGATGCTGTATATGAATTCTTATCTTCATCTTTTGTTAAAGGATGTGGTAAGACTACTGCTAAGAAGATAATAGATGCCTATGGTGAATCTGCTATTGATATGATTAAGAAAGATATGAATAATCTTCTTAATATTGGTATAAGTAATTCTACATCTTTAAAAATATATAATTCTATTAAATCTTACTATGATCAAGATGAAGAAATAATATATTTAAAAGAATTAGGATTTAGTATAAATGAAATTAATCTAATTATTAAGAAATATCCTAAGAATGTTAAGAATATAATTGAAAATGATATATATAGATTAATAGATATAATTGATTTTAATAAGTTAGATAGAATCTATTTTAAATTATATGAAGAAACTAAAGATATAAGAATAAATGCATGTATAATTGAATCTTTAAAACAATTATCATTCTTAAATGGTGATATATATTCTTATAAAGAAGAAATAGTAACATATTTATTTGAACACTTTGAAATAGACTTAGGAGAGTATATAGATAACTATTTAGACGAATTAAATACTCTAGGACATATTATTATAGATGATAATAAATATTATCTATATGATAACTATATGGATGAATTATATATAACTAGAAGTTTAAAAGTAATTAATAATAATCATTATCCTGAATTAATTAAATTTAAAGAAAATATAGAATCATTAGGAAGACAATATGGAATAGAATATGACCAAGAGCAAATAGATGCTATTAGATCTTCTTTAGAAAATCCTATAACAATTATTACAGGTGGTCCTGGTACAGGTAAAACAACTATTATAAATGGTATATTAAGATTATATAGAGAAATAAATCATTTATATCATGAGGATATGAATAAACAAGTTACTTTACTTGCTCCAACAGGTAGAGCAGCTAAGCGTATGAGTGAGGCATGCTTATTTCCAGCATCTACTATTCATAGATTCTTAAAATGGAATATAGATACTAATGAATTTCAAGTAAATGAATATAATCAAATAGATCAAGAATTATTAATAATAGATGAAGTATCCATGATAGATAATAATCTATTTGCATCTTTGCTTAAAGGTATAAGACATAATGTAAGATTAGTGCTTGTTGGTGATTCCAACCAATTACCATCTGTTGGTCCTGGTAATATACTTAAAGATTTAATTGATTCAGATATGTTTAATCATATATCTTTAACAAATATCTATAGGCAATCAGATAATTCATTTATTCCTATATTAGCTAAAGAAATAAAAGATAATGATATTGATGAAAACTTACAAGATAAACATGATGATTATAACTTTATTATTTGTAATAAAGATGATATTAAAACTTATGTAATGGATATTGTTAAGAAGTATTTATCTAAAGGTTTTAATGAAAAGAATGTACAAGTGCTTATACCTCAATATAAGAGCCAAAATGGAATAGATAATATGAATGTATTACTACAACAAATATTTAACCCATATGACCCTGATAAAGAGGAAATAACTATAGGTGATATAACTTATAGAGTTAATGATAAAGTATTAAACTTAGTTAATAATACTGATGATGATATCTTTAATGGTGATATTGGTTATATTAGAAAGATTAATAAATACAATAGTAAAGAATTCATGACTATAGATTACTATGGTAAATATGTAACTATTAAAAGAGAAGATATTAATACTATTAAGCATGCATATGCTATTAGTATTCATAAATCACAAGGTAGTGAATTTGATCATGTAATATTACCTATGAGTAAAGAATATGTAAGAATGCTATATAATAAATTATTATATACAGGTGTTTCAAGAGCTAAGAAGACACTTGTTATGTGTGGAGATCCGGGAGCTTTCATGATGGCTGTTAATAATAATTATTCAAAGGGTAGAAAGACTACTTTAAAAGATAAAATAATAGAATCATATAATAACTAAAAAAGAGTATCAATTGATACTCTTATTTTAATTCTTGATATATTGCTTTATTAAATGCATGATTATCTATTTTAAAGTTTTCTAATGTTTCTGTATCTATCTTAAAGAATGTATGTTCAAGTCTATTTGTTCCATCTTTAGTAACTGGGTCATCCCAAGTTAAATCTACATGCCACCATTTATCATTGAAGTAGAATACATTCCATACATGTGTATCTGATGCAATTTTATAATTATTAATACCTAGTTTATCTAATAATATAGCCATGACATCTGTATAACCAGAACAAATAGCATATCCCTCATATAAAGGACCAAATGCTCTTGATGAATCATGTTTATTATGTTCTGCTTTTTCATCAAATTCTTGATCATATTGAGTATGATTAATTACATAATCATGGAAAGCATATATGATATCTAAGTTTTCCATACCATCAGTTATTATTTCTTTCCATATACTATCAACTTTATTAGATATTTTAATTATTTCTTCTTTATTATATAAATGTGTAACTTCAACTGTTACTTCTCCAGCTGTATCATATTTAACTTTTAAAGTAGAGAAGTTGTTATATGGTGATACAAAGTTACCAATTGTAGTTAATGTTTCTATATTATCTGGATTAGATATAGATTCTACATCTTTTATACAATCTGAATATTCATCTGGACAATAGAATGTAAAAGTATCATATCCTGAATCTAATATTGTATAGAATACATTTAATAATTCTTGATAATTATAAGGAGTGAAGTTCTCAGTTATTTGAACATACTTATAATCCTTAGATTTAGCATATTGATTCTTTGGTAAAATACTAACATTAGGTGTACTTTTAAAGTAATCTGCTAATCTATTAGCTATCTTATTATTATATATAAATGTAAGTGTTAATAACACTAAACATACTATGATAGTTAATATCCTTTTCATCTTTTATCACCACATTAATATAATATCATAATAAATAAAAAAAGAAATGATTACTTACTCATTTCTTTAACTTTTTTATTTAATCTTGACTTTTCTCTAGCACAAGTATTTTTCTTAACGATTCCTTTAGAACAAGCTGAATCAATGTCAGATACGAAGTTCTTTAATTCTGTATTAGCTTTTTCCTTATTAGCTTCTTTAACAGCTACTTCAACTTTCTTCATATCATTTTTGATTTTTGATCTAACTGCTTTATTAGCTTCAGTTCTTTTAGCGTCTTGTTTAATTGATTTTTTAGCGCTCTTAATATTAGCCATGAAGTTTCTCTCCTTCCTTCAAATACATATAAGATTTTACCAAATATTTAGATAATATGCAAACATTTATTTACAAATTATTAATAATTCTTATTTTTTCTTCATATAATTATTAATTATGACTATAACTTAAGGTTAATAATTATTTGCAATTTATAACTTTTTGTTATATTATATACAGCTAACAAAGGAAGATTAGGGGAATTGTCTGTAAGGAGGCTTTATATGTCAACAAATAATATGATAGGTAATGCTGTATGTTGGAATATTACTAATATTTGTAATCGTAATTGCCAATATTGTTTTAGGGAATTAAATGAGAATGCTCAATCTTTAGAAACTAATCTAGGTATTCTTAATAATTTAAAAGAAATAGGTGTTAAAAAGATTACTTTTTCTGGTGGAGAACCTTTTATTTATCCATATATTATTAATTTAATGGCTAAAGCAAAAGAATATGGTATGACTGTTAATGTAGTTACTAATGGTTCTTTATTAAAAGAAGATAATGTTGAATATTACTTACAATATGTAGATAAGGTTAGTTTTTCTTGTGATTCACCAAGAAGATATATAAATGACCAAATAGGTCGTGGAGAAGATTCTTATGATCATATAAAAGAAATTATTCCTCATATTAGAAAGTATTATGATAAAGATAGATTATTAATAGATATAAATACAGTTGTTACATATGATCCTGATGGTTTATATAGAGAACTTGATTATATGATTGATGCTATTCGTAATGAATTATTAAATAATAGCATTAATAAATGGAAGATTATTAGATTCTACCCATTAAGAGGTAAAGCTAAAGATAATAAGAATAAGTTCTATGTACCTGATGAAAAATTCATAGAAATAAAAAAAGAATACGAAACTGATAGTGAGTATTTAAAAATAGATGTTAGAAATTTTGATTCATTAGACAATAACGTGATTGTAAGTCCATGTGGAATAATTAAAGTTTCAAGAGATGGTGAAGAGATACCAATACTAGATCTTAAACCAGCTAAAAGAATGGAAGAGGGTGCTAATCGTGTACAATAGTAATTTAAATTTAAACTTATATAAAATATTTTATGATGTTGCTTACTATGGTTCTGTATCATTAGCATCTAAAAACCTAATGATATCGCAACCTGCTATATCAAGATCTATTAAAAAACTAGAAGAAGATTTAAATGTTACATTATTCTATAGAACATTAAATGGTATGATTCTTACTGAAAAAGGTAAAGAATTATTAACATATGTTGAAGAAGCATGTAATTCATTAAAAATAGGTGAAAGAGAAATGATGGAAACATCTAACTTAGTTAAAGGTAAATTAGCTATAGGATGTCCTTCACATATTGCTGGTTTCTATTTATTTAAGAAAGTAGCAGAATTCCATAAAGATTATCCTAATATTGAAGTATCAGTTATATCTAGATCTACTAAAGAATTAATGGAATTATTAGATAAACATGAACTAGACTTTATTATTGATACATCACCTATAACAGAATCTGAAAGAGATATTATTATTAAAGAAGTTAGTAAATCTACACATGTATTTGCATGTCGTTCAGATTTAGACTATAAAGCAGAAAGTATTAAGGACTTAGAAAATGTTCCTTTAATACTACCTGTACCTCATGCATCTCATAGAAAGAGATTAAATGAATTAGCTATTGAAAATAATGTTAAATTTAATAATGTATTATCAATAGAAACATCAGAGATGATTGCTTCATCAATTTTACAAGGTGTAGGTGTAGGTTATATCTTAGAAGATGTTATTAAGAAAGATATAGATGCAGGTACTATAAAAGTACTTGATGTTAAAGAAACTTTACCATCAGTAACTATTAATTTAGTATATATTGATAAATACTTAATGGCTGCTCCTAAGAAGTTTATTGATGAATATTTAAATAAAGATAACAATTAGTTATATATGGTATAACTTGTAGTTATGGTATTTCATTATTGTTCTACTATATATTTAAAATTGGTATTTTACAAGGCAATTGGTCCTCATTATAATAAGAATCAACTTGAAGGAAATATGTTTTCAAGTTGATGTCTATTAAAAGGGGTACGGAATAAAAAGGGGTTTTTATTAAGGTATCAATTGTTGATGTAGCTTACTTATAGTCGAAAAGACCAATAATAATTTCTTAACTACAAAAACAAACCATATAAATTTAATTAAAGAATGCATATTTATTATGCACAATACACTATTCTTTTAAATCTTTGTACAGTTATGTTAACAATTGATATATTTAAAAGAATATAAATAAGAGTTTCAAAACTCTTATTTTTTTATTATAATCATAGTAGGTGAAACAAGATGTTAAAGTATAAAAGATTTATGGCATTTATAACTGATGCCTTATTAATAAGTTTATTATCTATAGTACTATCTAATAATGTTAGATTAAATAGATCATTATATGAAGAAGAAAGATATATAGAAGCTTATAATAATAAAGTTAAAACATTAGAAGTAGTTGTTAATAATAATCCTGAAGAAATGATTAAAGAATATGATAATCAAATAGGTAAGGAATTATATGATTTAATTAAAGTACAAGGATATAGATATATAATATTCTTAGTTATAGTATTCTTATATTATGTTATATTTGTATTCTTTAATGATGGCAAGACTGTTGGATGTGCAATATTTAAAATTAAAATAGTTAATGGTATAGGTGAGAAAGCTAATTTATTAAATCTAACTATTAGAAGTTTATTTATGGGAACATCATTTGTATATATGGTACCAATAGTATCTTTTGTACAATTAATAGTTCCAAGACTTTATAATGGGACAATAGCTAATATGACTTTAATGTTTATTCCATCAATATTTGCTGTACTTGAAATAGTATTTATACTATATTTCTTGTTCAGTAAAAAGAACATGGGATTACATGATTATTTATCTAATACTAAAATAATAGATATTTCAAAATAAATATGCTATAATTTACAAATGGAATGGAGCAATTAGTATGGCTACAAGATCAGAATTAAGAGAAAAAGTAATGACTATCCTTTATCAAATAGAATTATATGATAAGAATAAAATCGAATATAACATTGATAATGTTATTAAAGAAAACTTAGATATTGATAATGAATTTGTTAAAGATATGGTATATGGTACTACTACATATTTAACTGAGATAGATAAAATAGCTAATGAAAATTTATCTGATTGGACTATTGATAGAATAGATTCAATGGGTAGATCTATATTACGAATGAGTATATATGAACTTAAGTATATGGATACTCCTGATTTAGTTGTTATTAATGAAGCAATTGAATTAGCTAAGAAGTATTCAGATGACAATGTTCGTAAGATGATTAATGCTGTTTTAGATAAACTTGTTAATCAAGAATAATATCTATATAAAATAAGTTATGTGATTTGCACATAACTTTTTTTATTGTATAATATAACGCACATTCAAGGGGGAATTAGTTATGGAATTATTAAATAAAGGAAAAGCTTTACTATCTAAATTAATATCATCATTTAAGAAAACAAAACTATTTACTACTGTTGAAGATATGTATCAAGATATGATAGATAAAAAGAATGACTATTATAATCATAAAGTTGATAAATATGTTATAGAATATAATATAACTGATGATGAACATATTGAAGTTAAATCAAATATTGGTAGAACAAGAATAGTTAAAAATACTAAAGATAATGTTAATAAATTAAATAGAGTAATTGTAAGAAGTAAAGTAGAAATAGCTAGAAAAATAGATGAATATGAAAAAGAATCTAATTTAAGATTATTTATTCTATTAACAAGCATTATTATGTTATGTATATCATTTGCCTGTGTAATAGGTTCATTATTCATGGGTAATTATATAATATTAATAGCTTCAATATTTGTATTTGCATCTATCTGGACTTTATCATTAATTCAAGGAACTAATTTATATATACTTATACAAGAGATTAGATCATTAAAACACTTAACTGGTTATAAAGAAGATATGGAAATTGAAATACCTAAGTTAAAAGAAGTTGTTAAGAAAGGTAAATTAAGAAAAGTATAATACTTTTCTTTTTTATTTATGTTAAAATATTTATAAGGTGATTGTATGGATCCTAGAAAAGTAGGAAATCTAATCAAAGATATTAGAAAACAAAACAATTTAACACAAAAAGATTTAGCTGATAAATATGGTGTTACATATCAAGCTGTAAGTAAATGGGAAAATGGAACTAATTTACCTGATATAGCTTTAATAAAAGAAATATGTAAGGACTATAATTTAGATATAAATAAGTTTTTAGATGGAAGTAAATCTAAGAAAAAGATTAATCCTATTGTATTTATAGTTTTATCTATTATTCTTGTATTAATAATTATTATAACTATATTAATAATAATACATAATAATCATGAAATAAGTTTAAAAGATTTAACTACTTCATGTGATAACTTCCAAGTATCAGGTGTAATTGCCTATGATAGTAATAAATCATCTATTAGAATAAATAAGATATATTACTGTGGAGAAGAAGATAAAAATGTATATGATACTATTACAGCTACAATACTTGAAAATAATAAAGAAATATATGCAGCTAATCAAGGATATGATAGTACTTTAAAAGATTATTTAGATTCCTTAAATATTAAATTAGAGAATTATATTCAAAAGTGTAAATTATATAAAGATGATACTTTAAAACTAATAATAACTGCTACTAAAAAAGGTGTTAAAACAGTATATGAAATACCACTTCATGCAGAAGATGATTGTTAACTCAACCTATAGTTTAGTTAATTCAATCTATAATTTATTTATTGTGTAATAAATACATATTAAAATGAGTATAGTAGTGAGGAGGAAATGAAATGAAAAAGAAAATATTACTACTATTAGTTCTTGTTATAGGTATATTTGGTATAACTGCATGTGGAAAGAAAGAAGCTAGAAAAGAAGCAATAGATTTTAAGAATGAATATGAAGCTTTAAATGGCAAAGTTGCTAGAGGTAATTTAGTATATAGATCATTAAATATATCAGATAAGAATCCATTCATTAAAACTACTGATGAAGATATAGCTAACAAATTAGCTAATAATGAAACATTCTATTTATATGTTGGTGATCCTTTATGTCCTTGGTGTAGATCAGGATTAGAAAAATTCACTAATGTAGCTATAGATAAAAAAATTAAAGATATTTATTATATTGATTTTTGGGATGATAATCATAATGAAATATTAAGAGATTTATATGAAATAGAATTAGATAAAGATTCACATATAGCTAAAGAAACTAAAAGAGGAACAGATTCTTACTATAAAATATTAGATGCAGTTGAAGATTTTGTACAAGAATATACTATTACTAAAGATAACAAGACTTATGGTGTAGGTGAAAAGAGAATATATGGTGGTGATATATTCTACTTTGAAAATGGTAAATGTAAAAAATATGTTTCTTTAAGATCTGATAAACTTGCTAATGCTTTTGATGAGTTATCTGAAGAAGTATTAAAAGATCAAGAAGATAAATTTAGTGAATTCTTTGATAAGAAAGCAGAATAACTGCTTTTTTATTTTTGTACACTATTAGCACTTAAATATTGACAGTGCTAATAGTTAGTGCTATAACTAGATTTGTAAGGAAGTGTAGAAATGGCAAAAAAACAATTTAAGACAGAATCAAAAAAGTTAATGGACTTAATGATTAATTCCATCTATACAAATAAAGATATATTTTTAAGAGAATTAATATCTAATGCATCAGATGCAATTGATAAATTATATTATAAATCCTTAACTGATAGAAAAATTAAAGTAAATAAAGATGATTTATTCATCAAGATATCATTAGATGAAGCTAATAGAACAATTACTATTACTGATAATGGTATTGGTATGACTAAAGAAGAATTAGAAACTAACTTAGGTACAATAGCTAAGTCAGGATCTGAATTATTTAAAGCTGAAAATGAACATAAAGATAACATTGATATTATTGGTAGATTTGGTGTTGGTTTTTATTCAGCATTTATGGTAGCTAAACAAATAGATGTATTATCTAAAGCCTATGGAGAAAAAGATGCTTATCTTTGGTCTTCTAAGGGTGTAGATGGATATACTATAGAAGAAGCATCAAAAGATGAAACAGGAACAACAATAACTATTACATTAAAAGATGATTCAGATGAATATAAGTATTCTAAATATTTAGATTCATATGAAATACAACAATTAATTAAGAAGTATTCTGATTATATTACATATCCTATTAAGATGGATATAACTGAATCAGTACCTAAGAAAGGTACTACTAATGAATATGAAGATAAATTAGTTGAAAAAACTTTAAATAGTATGGAACCTATTTGGAAGAAGACTAATGTATCAGATGAAGATTACAATGCATATTATATGGATAAGTTTGTTGATTATAATGAACCTATCATGCATATTAAATCTAATATAGAAGGTAAAGTTAATTATAGATCATTAATATTTATACCTTCTAAAGCTCCATATGACTTCTATACAAAGGAATATGAAAAGGGCTTACAATTATATTCAAATGGAGTATTAATCATGGATAAATGTAAGGAATTAGTTCCTGACTATTATTCATTCATTAAAGGTGTAGTAGACTCTGAAGATTTATCATTAAATATTTCAAGAGAAACTCTACAACAAGATAATGTACTTCAAACTATAGCTAAATCATTAGATAGTAAGATTACTAAAGAGTTAGAATCATTCTTACATGATAATAGAGAAAAATATGAAGAATTCTTTAAAGAATTTGGTATGAATATTAAATTTGGATGTTATAACAACTTTGGTATGGATAAAGATAAATTACAAAACTTATTATTATTTACTTCATCAAAAGATAAAAAATTAGTTACATTAAAGGAAATATCTGAAAGAAGTAAAGATAAGATTTACTATGTATGTGGTGAATCTATAGATAAGATTGATAATTTACCTATAGTAGATAATTATAAAGATAAAGGTATAGAAATACTTTACTGTGATAATTATTTAGATGAATTTGTAATGCAATCATTAAGAAGCTATGATGGTAAAGATTTAATTAATATTCAAAAGGAAGAAACTGATCTTTCTACAGATGAAGAAAAGAATGAATTAAAGAAATTTAATGAAGATAATAAATCTATCTTAGATTTAATGAAAGAATCTATTGCCGATATATCTGAAGTTAAATTTACCAATAAATTATCTAAACATCCAGTACAATTAGTATCTAAAGGTAATGTAACTATAGAGATGGAAAAAGTTATTAATGCAATGCCTACTAATGAAACTGTAAATGCAGAAAAAGTACTTGAAATTAATAAGAATCATCCTATAGCAGATAAATTAATTAAATTAAGTAAAGATAAAAAGAATGAAGAAATAAAGAATATTTCTAAAGTATTATATGCACAAGCAAGATTAATTGAAGGTTTACCAATTGATAATCCTACTGAAATAACTAATCTTATATGTGAAGAACTAAGTAAGTAATTACTTAGTTTTTATTGTATAATATATATAGGTGACAAATATGAAAGAAAAGATTAATGAAATATTAAATACAGTTAATAATATTAAATATGGATTTGTTACATCTGATGGTGTTGTTCATAAGAATGCTAAAAGACAATATTTCTTAGACAACTATCGTTTAATGAATATAGAAGATATTATTAAGTATCAAGTAGGTACTTGCTATGAACAAACTGAGTTAATAGGTTATTTATTAGATAAAGAAAATATACCTTATAAAAAATATAATGTAATATATGATGTAGAAGGTAAGATAGCAAGACATACATTTGCTGTTGTACAAAATGATAATAAATATATATTGATGGAATCTTCTTGGTTAATAGATAATAATGAATTTTATTCATTAGAAGATTTAATAATAAGTGTTGTAAAGAAATATCCAAGAATGTATAAACTTGAAGATTTTAATATTGATATAGTAGAAGTGTATGAATATAATAAAGTTATATTTGGTTGTACATTTGATGAATATACTGCAAATATAAGAAAAACAGGAGTCAAAATAGATGTTGATTTAAATAAAATATATAATTAGGAGGATTTATAATGGAAGAAGAAGTAAAAACATGTAATTGTTCAGATGATTGTACATGTGGTTGCCAAGATGGTAAAGAATGTACTTGTGAAGATGATAAATGTACATGTGGATGTGAAGAAGAAAACTGTACTTGTGGTGATGATTGCAAGTGTGAAGAAGAAGATACTAAATGCACATGTGAATGTTGTCATTGTAAAGAAGAAAAAGAAGATGAGTAATACTCATCTTTTTTCATACAAATTTCTTAATATATTCATTCTTTATTCATATATATTTTCTATAATGTAATCGTGTTAGGAGGTAATTATTATGAATAACACAATTAAATATGTATTATGTGTCATAGGAGTTATAGCTTTTATTGAACTACAAGTACTTATGTATTTTACAATTAGAAATAATACAAACACTAATATTAATAATACTCAATCACCTATGGAGATGAATTCGACAAATAGAGAATTTAATAGAGGAAATGGGATGTCAGCTCCAGGTGGAGGTATGAACGATATAAGTGAAAATGCTATTACACCAGGTGAAGATAATTCATCTACTAATAGTGATACAACTACT
>Ga0247611_10007688_pt1 | contig 13441 bp, 28 predicted proteins | sample 177DNAGHGhighgp2_FD_192422 | JGI IMG/M metagenome (GOLD analysis project Ga0247611, IMG submission 192422) | Sheep rumen microbial communities from Palmerston North, Manawatu-Wanganui, New Zealand - 1770 DNA GHGhigh gp2 | ecosystem: Host-associated > Mammals > Digestive system > Stomach > Rumen... | reverse complement strand
GAATAGGAAATGAAATGATGTTCAAGTTGAAATTCCACCATTTTATGAGTAATCTCATCTAAACTTTCTGATTCAAAGTAATTCAATTTCTTTCTATCAAAACTTTCAATGTCAATACTATACATCTTCAAAATCCTTGTCAATGGTTTTCTTTCGTCTTTCAATAGCAAAGACCTTATTGTATAATTCAATCCATTGGGTGTGTTCTGGCTTACCGAGTAATAATTCGGTACCATTGTAAAGCATTAGCCTATATGAGGCTCCTTGATGGCTTTGACGATAAACATAATAAAGTCTAGCTAGTTCTTTTAAAGAATCGGCTGCCAATACATCCATTAACCTAACATTATCCCAATCACGAATATGTAATTTGTAGTTATTTTTCAAAGTCTTTCTCCAAGTCTTTAATTCTTTCTTTTATTTTAAGAATTTTTAGTTTTGGCATATAGTCACTATCCATAATTTCACAGGCTTCATCGTAAGTTTCGGTTATTCGGCAACGAGTGTAAAAATGTAATGAAACATAAGTACGATTCAAATAAGTTACATTGTTACAAACAGCAATACCAATACTTTGACTACTTACATATCGTAGTTTGGCAGGTAAGTAAATCCAGCTATTGGTTGAATCCAATGCCATTTCTTTATGTAAATGATATTTTATACAAAATTGGTCAAGTTCTTCTAATGTCATTTAAAGTCCTTTTCCAAGCTCTTTAATTTCTTTTCAACCTTTTTCTTTTTGCCATACAGCAATACTTGATTGATTACATCCTTTTGACTTTCTAGCCACTTTTCTAGTGTTTCGTAATCAAATTCATCATTAAGATTATATTTAATTTCTGTATCAATTGTACTAACGCTGGTCTTTCCATTTGGAAGATAAGTACATCTTAATGTTCTGTAATCTAACAAAAAATCATAATCAGTCCAATGTGTAATATCCATTTGTGAACCATAACGAAACAATCCATCGTTTGTTTCAGGACTATTTGTAAAGCCATCCCATCTATCATCGTAAGTATAGCCATACTTTTCAAAATAAGGTTTTAACTTTTCAAGAAAAGCAATATACTTTTTTTCTATATCTTCTTTTTCTGCACTATTACCCAAATATATCATAATAATTAAAAATAATAAAAGCCTAGCATTTTGACAACACTAGGCTTGAAATATATGTTTAAGACAAAACTTTATTTAGACAAGTAGTAAACAAGTAGTGGGTGTGTTTCGTCTGGGTATGAATCCAAGTAGGACAACTTTACTTCTCTTTCATTGTTCATATACTGATTGTTGTATGCAGGGGCATTGTTAATCATTTGAATAACTTGGGCATACTTAACATTCAATTCCTTGACAGCCTTTTCATAATCAGCAAAGTTTGTAGTAATTTGGAGCTTGCCTTGGTGTGTAATAATTTCGCCCTTTTCATCCTTGTCGGCAAACTGTAATTGTAATTGTTGAATTTCTTGCTTATACTTAGCAACATTCTGGTCAGTTTCTGGGTTGAATATACCATTCATAACTTCAACATACAATTGTTCAAGACCGGTCAAGTTAGCCAAAACACATTTGGTAACTTCCTTAGATACACCTCGTTCTGAAGCAACCTTGTTAAGAAAATCAAAAAGATTCTTGATTTCAACATTTTTCAACTTAACTTCTTTTGTATTCAATTCACTCATTTTTTAACCTCTTATATAATTGTTAAATCTAGTACACCGCTACAAGGTGTAAATGTTAGCTCACCAAAGTAAACTTTCTTATTTATATAATACAAATCACATCTTACGAATTTGAATGGCTTTACCAATTTCAAAACATAAGGAATCATTTGTTTAAGAATGTTTACTTGTGAAGGGAATAAATCTGCTTGTTCAGGTTCAGCACCAATGTACCAACTATTTTGCTTACCCTCTTCATTCACGAAAGCAATATACTGTTCGTAATTCTTACCGCACTTTCTTGTTAGTCCAATGCCTTCAATCTTACCATTTTCGCACCAAAAGCTCCAATCTAAAGGTTGATGAACATAGACTGGTTGAACAACATAGCCAGGCTTAATCCACTTGTATTGAATTTCCAAACCTGATATGTAGGCATAGTTGGTGTTCAACCAACGATTCATATTATCAATAATTATTTCGTGCTTGGTAACATTTGGTGTATAGGGTAAGTTCCAACCAGAACCGTGGTTACATTTGATTATATAGTGCCAATCAGACGGTCTTTTGTCCAGGGTATCTAAGATACTACTATCAAAGGATTTGCCATACACAAGCCATTCTGCGGGCAACTGCAAGTCCTTTAAGCCAATATCTTCTAGTTCCTTGTAAACTCCAACCTTATCACTCCATCTACTTTTTAAGTTGATGTATGGAATGTCAGGGTGTTCAATATCATCAAGTTTATATCTGCAAATCCTATCCACAATGTTTTGTGGATTCTCAAAATTTACATCGGGCTTGTTAGCAAGCAACCAATTCTTAGCATATTGAACCTTGTCTTTTGCAAATCTACAAGATTCATAATCCCCGAGTCAATTCGCCCTTTAGGAATTTTTCTTTATGAACATTAATCATCTGTCCAAACCCATTAACTTTATCGTTTCAACCATTGTAAAATCTGGAATGTCATATCCACCGAAGTATTTATTTGCCCTTACATCTTGGGCATACCATTGATGGTCAACAGCTGCACTACCTCTTTCAAATTTCTTTTTCCAATCAATGTCGGACTTGATGTGGTAGTGGTACAATCTTAGACAAGCATTGTAATCAACATCACCATAGGTGGTGCTACTAATTCCAGTTCCATTGACAATAGAACATCTTTGCTTGTTTTCAACCTTTTCCTTCATAGGGTCAAAGATTACTGGCACATGACCATATTCTTCACCAGACTTAACTGTAAAATCGTATCTATACTTAGGGTCATAAACCACAATAGCCTTGCCTTGTGTAGATACATCGTTTCTTCTGTAAAAGTGTGTTTTAGTGTAGGACAATACCCTATCACCTACCCAAAAATCGTGAGTACTCATCAAGGTTTGTGGAACAAGTACGCAACCAGGTACACCCATATTGACTTGAAACTTTGTCATAGAATCCAAGTAGGTTTCAAGTGGTTCATAAACCTTACCCTTAAACTTAGGGTCATACTGTTCTACCATTTTCCAATAGTCAAGATAATACCAAAGAAATTCATCATCGTCAATAAAGGCAATCAAGTCACCCTTCTTAAATTCGTAACGATTTTGGTTAAGAATGTCGCTGAACAACTGCCATTGGTTAGGCCAGCCTTTAAGTTTTTCGTAAGTATGTTCTGTACCTTCAATAAGCCAAGTCATAATGTTACTAGAAATTGAAGGGTCAGAATCATTATCAATAAGATGAATACGATAACCCATCTTATCGTGATACTTGAACCATATACTTAAATCATCAAAGTTATAAGACTTAGTTAGACAGACAATGTGTTTCATAGCTTTTTCCCCAAAGATTCTTCCAATCTTTTTTCCAACATAGGAACTATAACCGTTACCAAGTTTTCCAAAATTCTAGGTTCAGTCCTATATTTTTCTTCATTCAATGCTATAATATAACACTCATCAAAAGTCTTGTCAAGGGTTTTGGCAGCAAGATTAAAATAATTTTCCCATTCCTTATCTAAATCCCAATAATCACAAATGTAATCAAATACATCTGACCAACGGTAGTCAGTTGTATTTGACCATCTATTAAGGGTTTCATCAATAAGTTTAGATTTAAATTCTTCTAATTGCATACTACGATTCCGTTCCCTTGAATGTGTTATATAATTCCACAAGTGCTACATTCAATTCTTCTGTTGTAATAGTTTCAGGCAACTCATCTTTAATTTGTTCCAAATATCTAGGGAACAAAGAAAGCAAGTTGAAATTCTCAGTATTGATTGTTACATCATCCTCTTCATTGTCTGGTCTTGGGTCATTGAATGTGTTTACTGGATAGGCAGGATGTAAGGCATCCAATTCTCTAACCAAGTCATAGATTGTCTTTGTTTCCGATTGAAATTCGTAAGGTACGTGTATATCAACTACTTGTCCTGTAATCCTTGTCTTGTCAATGTTTGGATAAACAAAGATATTGAACTTCATAGATTGTGTATTGTTTTCCCAATGGAAATCATTTGTTTCTATATCCAATATACCATAACCCCTCTCACAATTCTTGTCAATTCTAGTAATCTGATATGGTGAACCAATGTAGGTGATTGTCTTATCATCTTGATAGGTTCTATTTGTTCTATGGTGGTAGTGGCCAGTGTATGTGTGCTTGAATTTGTTCAAAACATCTGTAATCAACAAACCACTACTTGATAATTGACCACCCATATCAAAGCTAATAATATCCAAGTGGGCAAAGGCATATTCGTAATTGTTCAATACGATTTGGTTAAAGTCACGATAGTCAGTAATCCAAGGTAACATAAGGACTTTCTTTGTACCAAACATTACTTCAGTTGGCTTTTCATAGACAGTTACATTAGGTAACAAGTCCAATGATTTAAGGCTATTGACTTCTGTAGTGTTTGTATGGAAAATATCGTGGTTGCCCACAACAATGTGAACATTGAAATCCTTTAATGTTTCTTTGAACAAATTCAATACAACATTTTCAGTTTGAACATTTACTGCAAAACGAGTATCATAAACATCACCACAAACAATAATCGTATCAATTTGTTTTTGTTTCAATTCGGGAACCAACTGATTCTTGAAGAATCTTAATTGTGATTCTTGGAATGTGGCATCCGACTTCTTAACACCGGAAATGTAAATCTGCTATTAATGCTATTTTCATACTCACCAAAATATAATAAAATTATTATTCAAAATCAGAATTAATATTAAAAAGTTTAAACTTAACTTTTAATTTTTTCAATGCTTCAAGCATTTCTTCTTTTGTATGTACTTCTTTCCAGGTACATTTCCAAAAAGTATAAATCCAATCCAAACCAATGATAGATAATGGATTTGTTTTACAATCTTCCAATTCAAAATTATCTAGTACAAAGACAGCCTTTTCGTCATTGTACCAACCACTCATATCATCGGTTAAACGATTGTACATTATAACCAAAGTATCTGATATATTACCCAGTTGATACATAGCCCATTCTCGCTGACCATCAACTTGAAACAAAAGTTCATTCATATCAAACATTGAAAATAAAGTTGTATCTATATCTTTTTGAATCATTGAAAATCCTTTTCCAAATCATCTAACTTTTCCGTGATAACCTTTTTCTTTTTTTCAAGCATAGCTCGCCAATAACTTTCAATCAAGTAATTCAAGTGAAACAAGTAATCATCATAGTTAGGGTCATCAGGTAAGGTAGGAATCATACCATCCAAATTTTGTGTGGCTACAACAGTATCAAAAGGCTTGTAATACCAAACTTCGGCACAAAACTTTATATCTTCCTCACGGTTTTTACGGTATATAGTGCCAATGGTTATGCCCCTATATTCTATTCCGATATAAGCCATCACCTCGCCATTTAATTTCAAGGTTTTCAATGTGTTTGCTTTCAAGAAATTCAATAAAATTCATTACTTTACCTTCAATTCTGAGAACAAACTCTTCTTTTCAATTTCAATTACTTCATTCCAATTAACTTGTACATCTGTTAACTTGTGTGAAATCAAGTAAATACCTAATTCCTTATTTTCTTCGGATACGATATTGTACAAGGTAGAAATGAATTGTTCAATACCAGATTGGTCAACTCCAGAATCAAGTATTTCATCTATGAAGAGGATAGAACAAGACCAATTACTGATAATCTTGCTAATTTCAAAGAATGACAATAGGATAGCCATATCAATTCTACATCTTTCACCACCACTAAACTGGTTGTAATCTTGCTTGAATTTACCAGTCCTAATTGTTTCATTCATATAGGCATCAAATTCAAGTGTAACAGCCATTTCAAACTTGTTCAAGTAATGGTTAATCTTGCTATTCAATATAGGTAAAAGTTGCTTAAAGAAATAACTTCTAAGACCATCATCACCCAAAACATCAATTAGCTTGTTATCAATTTCAAGTTTATGGTCTAAGTCCTTAATGACTTCATTAAGTTGGTCTAGCTGTTCATTCAATGTTTTGATTCTTGCTTCATATTCATCTAATGTCAAATCACAAACTTGGTTCTTGATAGTTACGATTTGTTCCTTGATTTGTGTAATAGTCTTTTCGTAGTTTGTCTTATTGAACAATTCTTCTTTTAGTTTGTCAGAAATTTGTGTAATCAAAAGATTATTATTCTTGACCTTTTCCTTTTGGGCATTGTACTGTTCTTCCAATGTCTTTAAGTGTGGAATGGTTTCTTCCTCAAGTATTCGCAAATCTTCTTTCAACTTTGCAATATGTTTCTTTGCGTGACCCTTAGAAAGTTCACTTCCACAAATAGGACACTCATTACTATTACCAATTTGCTTTAGTTTCTTCATAATGCTGTCTTTTTCGTGTTCAGCTACACCAATGTTAGAAGCAAGTTTGGCAAATTCTTCATCACTAGGACAAGTATCTTTTCCACTAATTTCAGCTATCTTGTCCTTACCAATCTTGATATTAGTAATGTTTTTCTTGATTTTCTTGTCAAGCTGGATAATGTCATTTTGTAACTTTTCAATTTGTTTCTTTTGGTTTTCTTCAAAAGATTCAATGTGTTTCTTGATGTTTTCAACGGTACTTACATTATCATCAATTCTTTCACGATAGCCAGCTGCTTCACCAAGTTTAACCCTTTGGTCACTCTTTTCTGCTGTAATTCGTTTCTTTACTTCCTTACCCATTTCACTAAGAACATCTATATTGAAGATGTTTTCAATCAAGGCTCGTTTATCACCAATACTCATTGACAAGAATGGCTTGTTATTGGTAACAGCCACACCAACAATGTTCTTGAATAGTCTTTCGTTAATACCAAGTAGCTTGTCAATTTCTTCCTGGTTTAACTTCTTTGAAGACAAACTATTTACCGCATGCCCATTCTTCTTTAGTTCAAACAAAGTAGGTTTCAAACCACGGGTAATTTCGTATTCGTCTGACCCTACCATAAATTCTATGGAAACAACCATATTACCATCATTGTACTTGTTTACAAGTTGTGCCATCTTGATAGCACGGAATGGTTTTCCAAACAAACAAAAGTTGATAGCATCAAGGATTGTTGATTTACCACTACCATTTTGAGCCTTGATAAGATTCAAGCCCTTGTGGAAATCCAATGTAGTCCAGTTGTTGCCATAACTCAATATATTTTTGAACTTTACTGTCTTAAAATCTACAAACATATTTTAATCCTCAAAATTTTAAACAAAAAATAGATAAGAAAAATGGCTGCAGAGGGAACAGCCATTTTTTTGTTGTGTGGAAAACTTTTATTAGATATTACTTGTGGTAATCTTCTTATAATCAATGAAATTCTTGATAACGAAAGCCAAGTTTTTCATATTACTTAATGTTTCCGTTATGAAATTCAAGAAATACTTTTGTTGATTTATTTCTCGTAATATCTGACAATATTGTGGATTCGCATTTATCTGTGAATCAATTTCCTTAGCATTACTCCAACTAAAGCTATCTTGGAACTTGTAATACTTCACCAATTCACCATACTTTTCTGCAGCGTCAATTTCCAATTTCTTGACAATGTATGTTTGGTTAGCATACAACTTTTGATACTTACCAATCAATGTAGGGAGATAGTTATTCTTGTCAATAACTTCCCTTAAACCATCAGGCATTTTTAGTTCGTCTTCAACTGCTTTTTCCAAATCTTGAAATTCTTTGATAGTCATATTTCCTCTTTTTCAACAAAATTAGTAAATTATTATTTACATTATTTAGATTGTAAAATTTTGTTTACCAAAGAACTTTACTTGAAATCATCTTCCATATCTTTAAGTTTATACTTGACCTTTGTTTCTTTCTTCATCTTGTCAAAATTATGTTTCTTTTTAAACTCACGATATTCTTCATCGTTTTGTTTACCAAGGTCAGGTTCATCTAACAAAAAGCATACACCAGCCCTATGAAGCCAAGTATAGAAATTATTGAGTCTGTCATTATCCAATTGGTGTAATTCTTCTTCCATTTGCTTTTCTAATTCTTCTTTCATTCTTCAAAATCACCCTCTATCGTTTGTAACCTTTTATTTACATAATATTCTTTCACTTTTTTAGTTAGTTCGGCTACCTTTTCTTCATATATTTTTTGATTAAAATGCCACATTTCTTCTTTTGTAACAATAACATATAGATTTTCAAATACATCCTCAGCTATATTTGGGTCAGCCATACCCGAATGAATTTGTTTTGTGTAATTGTCATAGCAAATTATGAATATCGGGTTTTTTATATATGTGCTGAATGACTTGCTACAATAGTAGTCAAAGGTAATCTTCATCATATCGTAACTTTCAATATTCATACGAAATCACCATCAATATCTTGTAACTTTTTCTTTACCTTTTCTTGTTTAATCAATAGTTGTAATTCAGCTATTTTTTCTTCATAAATCTTCTTATTGAAATGTAAAGCCTCATCGTAATCAACCATTACATAAAGCATATCACAACACAATGGGTCAATCCAACCAGCATCTATGTAATCTTGATAATCGTCATAGGCAATAACAAACATTGGATTATTAATACACGGTTTGAAATCTTCACTACAAAAGAAGTCAAAGGTAGTTTTCATACATTTATAGCTGTCTATCTTCATTCAAAATCCTTTTCCAAATCTTTTATTCGCTTTTCAATTATTTGTTCTTTTTGGAATCGTGACCAAACATTCATATCATCTTCGGTCAAGTCGGATAGATTCATTTCACATTTGAAATCTGGAGTCATTGGTTTACCGATATAAGAATCCATTATTTTGTAAGCATCCTTGATTGTAGGACAATTATATTTGTGAATATAATGATTATAAGTAACAACTAATTCTATCTTCATATAGACAAATATAGCTTCTTTTAGAAGGTGTGTAAAAAATTATTTTCATTTTTAAACTTTTTTAGAAAAAATTAAGTATAAAAATCATATATAAGCTATATTTGAGCCAACATATAAAGTCTTTGGTTACAGGAACGAACAGCAACCCAATGTGAGTATCGGCATGTCCAAAGCCATCGTAGAATGAGGTGTATTCTACCCTTAATGATGAAATCACCAACGAAGTTTAGACTAGCAATCTAAACATATAGCCGCCTTGTGCAAAATTAAATGTAGCTGGAATACAGGAAGACCGTTCCATAAGTTAATTTGTAAGTCACCTAATGTCTGATATGGATATACAGTCAACCACATCAAACAACTTAGTCTTTATAGGCTAAGTCCTTCTTGGAGACCATATCACCACAACAGTTACTGGATGAGAGTTGGATGAGTGTTAAATAAGATTAGGTTATAAATTCGTAAAGAAAGAATAAATCATATAAAAGATATTATAACCAATAATAATCAAAGCACCAAACAAAGGAAACAGAGCAATAAGATACCAAGTATCAGGCTTATTCAATAAAGACCATAAGTTGCGAAGCAACTTGTGAACGAAGTTCACAAACTTAGACCACATAGAAGGTTCAAAGTCATTTTCAAGTTCTTTAAGTTTTTGTTTGATAGCTTCTTGTTTCTTCTTTTTAAGATACTTGGAAACAACATTTATAATATCATCAACATGCGATAAATCATCATAGTATTCTTTAGAAATATTACTTTGAAAATAATCTAATTTGTCAAAGATTGAAGTAATATATTCATAATTATAATCAATAGTAATTATAACAATATTTTCATAATAGAAATCAATTTCAAATGGTCTGGCATCAGTTTCTCTAAGACCTAAAAGAAGCAATTTATTTCTAAGTTCATTTGCAAACTTTTTAAAGTTCATTGGAAATCCTTTTCAATTTCTTTCTTAGCAAGTGTTATTTTATAATGTTTATAATCTTTTGCCAATTTAAGGGCATATTTCTTAATATTATCAACAATTTCACTATTAAAGTTGAAATAGTGTTGCCAAGTACCGTCAATAGAAGTACGATACCAAAAATACTGATAAATTAGTTGAAAAGAAAATAATTCAAATCCACCAAGTCTATAATTAACATAATCACCATCTCTAAAAATGGTGTAGCCTAAGTTTAAAAGATAATTTTCTAGTGATGTTTTCAATGCTATAAATTCAAAACCAGGTTTCATTATTCAAAGTCCTTGTTAATTTCTTCAATAGCTTTCTTTATGTTATTTTGTTTTTCAGCCTTTACCAATTTAGAAGCAATTTGTTTAAGATTAGACACATTTAAATGTGTAAAGACATTAATTTTATACCATTTAGAATAATAGTTTTCACGATACCAAATGGATTGATATTCGTACATTAAGTTAAAATATTCTTTATAATCTTTACCATAGAAATATTTTACTTGATTATCTGAAGTCAATGATATAAAACCTAATGAATAAAGATATTCATTGAAATCCTTAGCAAATTCATAAAAATCAACCATCTTTGAAGTCCTTTTCAATTTCTTTTTTACGAGAATCAACTTTTGTTTGTTTATAAAGTTTTACAAACTTGTAGGCAAGGTCAGTAAGTTCGTTAATATAGTAGGGTTCGTATTCATCATCTTCATTTGTATTTACTTGAAACCAAAGACTATCAAAATTGACCTTTTCCCAAATACTTCTATCCATATTATTATTGTAGATGTTGAACAATTCCTTATCACCAAGATAATACCTAAATAAGCCAGAGCATAACTTATAAGTATAGCCTAAAGAGGTCAGCAATTCGTGTATATAGCCGCACATTTCATTGAAAGTCTTTGTTGATTTCATTTAGTTTGTCCTTAATCTTTTTTTCCTTGGCATCAATGGAGTATTTTTTAGCAAGTACATAAAGTTCTTTAAGGTTAGGAAAAGTATAGTGATAGATTGGAGTCCAGAAATTGTCTTTTGGACTTGCAGCATATTGAAAATAATTACTATTATAATCAATCTTAAAAAGATTTATAGAACCATAATAATTTTCAAGATAAAACAGGTCACAAACATCACCTGCCATAATTTTATAACCGAGTTTTGTCAATTTTTGTCTAAGTAATTCCGCAAAAGTATCAAAAGTCATTTTCAAGTTCTCGCTTTTTGAGTTCAATAGAAATTTCTTTATATCTTTTTATAACATCTTTCATCAAGTCCACTAATTTGTTTTCATCCCTTATACTTACATTAGTTTTATGAAAAATTTTTAACTCCCCATAGGTATTTTTAATTGTAAAATCGTAGATACAACAATACAAATCTTCAAAAGTAAAGATAAACGATTCAGAATGGTTTTTATAGTAATAGTTATTGTTCGCTTCCTTATGTAAACCAAGTTCAATCAATTTATTGTGTGTTTCTTCCGAAATCATTAGAAATCCTTTTTGATTTGCTTAATCTTTTCCTTGATTTTTTCTTTCTTTATTTCGGAAAGGACTTTTTGGATAGCCTTGATAACCAAATCAAATGATTTATCATCAATTTCATCTTCTTTAATTACATTGAAGAATTGTGTTTTCATAGAATCGGTAAAAAGGACTACTTTAGTGAAGTGGCGAATAACCACTAAAGAAGTTTCATCATCTAGGAAATAATATGATGTTTTTTGTTCCCTCTTATCTTCATCATCATAGTAGAAGTATTTAAGATTCATTAACTTGAGTTGTTCATCAAGTTTTGTAGCAAGTTCATCAAAAGTCATACAAAGTCCTTGTTAAGTTCTTTCATTTTAAGTTCAATTCTCATTTGTTTGTATAGTTTAATCAATTCTTTAAGTTTGTTTATGATAACACACCCTTCACTATCAATATCATATTGGTGTTTATCCAGGTCTGTTACTCTTATTTCACCATCAATAATATGAATGTTTGACCAAATTATACATTTTCTTATTTTCTTCCAAACGGTAATGAAAGCAAAATCACAATCACTAAACGAAAATTTTTGAACAAAATCATCGTAACGACTGATACATTTAGTCAGTCCAATGTTTTCAAGTGATTGGAAAAATTCTTCAAGTTTCATTACACAAAGTCCTGTTCAATCTGATATTTCTTAAATTTTACTTTCAAATCCTTGTATTGGGTAATCAAGGTTTTCATTTCACTTAGAATATAATCTATACTTATAGGATTTTCCATATAACTCAATAAGTTATAGTTACTTGATTCATTCGTGTAGTATTCACCTTGCTGACTAATTTGAAGTTGTCGGAATATAGTACAATAATTCTTCTTTTTATAAATGAGAATGAATGTAGTATTACAATCACCATAACTATATTTAACAATGTCAGCATCAGTCCAACCTCGTTTTAAGCCTAGATTTTCAATTGCATCTATGATTTTATGTAGTGTTACATTCATCGTTCAAAGTCCTTTCCTATTTCATCAATTTTAGCTTGAATCCTGCATTGCTTAGAAGTTGTGACATAGTTTGTAGCTCTTTCAACAAGTTCATCAAGGTGTTCTTTTGTAAAATCTTCTGGCCTACAAAATCCATGCCAGCAACCACAAGGATTATTTTCAATGTTGTTTGCAAAGCCTATATTTTCATAATAGGATTCAATATAAAAATAATCATAATATTCAGGTACAATGTGTTCTTTTTTGTTGTAATAAAACAAGCGAAAATAAGTACGATTACAAGTTCTGTATTTATTATAACCCAACTCAATAAGTTTATCTTGTAAGGATTTGGAAAATACCTCAAAAGGCATTTTCTTTGGTTTTCTTACCCGATTCAACAAATTATTTAAGTTCATACAAAATCCTTGTTAATTTCTGCTAGTTTTTCCATAACTACACATTTCTTAGATAATTTAGCAAATATTGAAGCTTTTTCAAATAGGAAATTAAGATTAGTTTTTGTAAATTTTTCTTTACTAAAGCTATGCCAGCAACCTGTTGGGTTGAAATCTTTGGAATTGGCAAAGCTGACAGTTTTATTGATAGTATCAATTTGGAAAAATGTAAAATAACCTTCGGTAACTTTACTATTATAATAGAAAAGGTTATAGTCGGTGCTACCAATATGGCTAACTTTCTTATAACCAGATTCATTCAACTTTTCTTCAAGTAACTTGGTAAATTCACCAAATGAAATGACCTTTTCACCCAAGATGTAATCAACAAACTTATTCCACAAGTTCATATTCAGTAAAATCCTTATCAATGTCTTTCATACGATTATCCATATTTTCTTTCTTGGTGATATAGGATTCTACATCAAGGTAGGTTTGGTCTTCATAATTATCACCAATCTTAACTAACTTGATGTGGTTTAATTTCGTACCACTCTTGTAAATTTCGTAGCATTGTTCATAGCCTGTCTTTTCGTC
>Ga0247611_10007687_pt1 | contig 13441 bp, 33 predicted proteins | sample 177DNAGHGhighgp2_FD_192422 | JGI IMG/M metagenome (GOLD analysis project Ga0247611, IMG submission 192422) | Sheep rumen microbial communities from Palmerston North, Manawatu-Wanganui, New Zealand - 1770 DNA GHGhigh gp2 | ecosystem: Host-associated > Mammals > Digestive system > Stomach > Rumen... | reverse complement strand
ACCCCCGGATAGTTGACGGGCTTCTGTGCGGCCTTCTGGCGTCTATGTAGCGCTGCATGGCATCGGAAAAGATATGCGACTCTTTATAGACTTTGTGCGCGGACTTATACTCCGTGACGGTATCCTTCAGTTCCTGTCTGCTGCCCGCGGTGAATCGTTTCGTGTGCTGCTTGCCGGTCTGGTCTTTGCCGATCGAGACGACCGCGGTATACTTTCCGGTCTTTGTCTTCGTGATTTTCATAATGCATCCTCCGTAAAATAGGTGTAAAAAATCCCGGAAGATGCTATAATACGGTTGAGCGTCATCAGCTGGAATTCCTTCCGGGAGAATGAGCCGCCTGTCTTTCGCGCCAACGGGGCAGGCGGCTTGTTTTTATCTGTGGAATTGGTATAATAATCAATGGTGTTGTTGGTCTCTTACCTTCTTGCTGCACCTCTCTCGATTTCCGTCTCACATGTTCGTGGCATGTGTGGCGGATTTTTTATTGGTTCTTTTCTAAATTCTTATTAAGGCGTTCCAGTTGCCTAATGATTATATTGTTCTGTAACATTAGAATCCTGAAATATGACAATTTTGAGGATTCAACTCCATTTCCTCCTAATGCAACCCCTGTTTCGATTAACTTATTTCCGGTAAGACAAGAGGCAATTTCTTTCAATGTGGAAATATCTCGATAATCTGATAAACCATCGAGTCCAAATTTCATCATAAGTTCTCTTTCTTTTCTTGCCTGCTTTTCTTCTTTCGTTTCTCCTGATCCGAAAATTGCCATTTTGTTACCTCCTTTTTGCTTTAATATTAATTATTTCACATTAGCCGACACTAGCTCCTACTTTCTTGGTTTCTTCAATCAGCGGAAGTCCGAGGATGAAACGCACCGCGTTTTTATCCTTGAGGCTTGCTTTTTTATAAGCCATAAGGATTTCATTATCTTCTGAAGATTCGACAATCGTTTTCTTCCGCGTATTATATTCATTATCCATATCGAGATATGTTGCAATCCCTATTAGCTTGTCGTATTTTGGGCGATATCTGCCCGCTTTCCAGTCGGTAAAAGCGCTATATGCAATCCCTGTCTCTCTAGATAATCGTGCTATAGTTAAACCTTTTTCTTTCATTGCCTTTTCAACATCTGCATACTCCATAGAAATACCTCACGGAAAACCGCGAAAATCCTATTGACTTTCACGGGAATCCGTGTATAATTCTGCTTATGGGGCACGGAAATCCGTGAAACCCAAAGGGGCTCCATCGCGGAAAACTGTATAGAAAATGTCTGACAACTGTATTTTATACGGTTTTCCGTGAATTGACAAGCCACTACATATAGAAAGGAGGTTATGCATGTACGCAAAATATGCAGCACTCAGGGATAAACGCGGCTTTAATGATTTGAAAGTAGCGGAAGCAACCGGAATTCCGTCATCGACTATTTATGATTGGAGACAAAGAAGCACGGAAAACTCAAAAGCAGGGTTGTCGGCTGATAAGTTGTTGAAAATCGCTGAATTACTGGGTGTCTCAGTTGAGTATTTTCTTAAAGACACGAAAAAGGAGGAATAGTGAACGAACTATCGCAACAAAATAAGCAATTGCCCGACAATCTCCCCGACCTGTCGCGCTTCGTCCTGATCGGGCGCGAAAAGCTAAACGCAGTTCGTGCGGAGATTCGGGCAATCAAGAAAGTCGGGCTCGCTCAGGAAGTCCATCAACAGAAGCTCCAAGAGGCTCAGGAAATCGCAGAGGCCGTTCTGGATGCAGAGGTGCAGATCGGCAAGCTAACAGCGGCGATACCGAAAGCGACGCCAAATAACAATCCGTTTCACGAAATCCGCAACGGTGCGGAATTGGTGAAGCCATGAAAAGAGCAGCGGAAACAACGATCCGCGCAGCTCAAGTTCGGGCCGGATACTTCCGAAAAACAAGCCAGATGTGCCAGATGGCACAGATTCCGCTGAGTACATTCAATGTACGCTTGAAGCGCGGAGGTTGGTCTACTTCAGAGCTGCGGCGGCTTGATCGCGTAATACATTTCACGGATGAGGAACTCATCCAGTTAATAAGGGGGTAAATTATGTTATTTTTTCAGATTCTGATTGCCGTCGGTATCGTCGTCGGTATCATGTACGGCATCGAGCTCCGCGAGGACAGGCTCGAACAGGAAGAGCGCCGGGCCGCGAACCGTGAGCACACGCTCGACCTTTTCATCAGGAATCGCCTCTAATGAGCAGGAGTAAAACAGCGCACAAGCGCGAGCGGAAGCGCCGCCACGAACGGCAGATCGCCGCCGGGGAGCGCGTGAAGCCGGAGAAGATCAGGAAGCCGTTCAACAGCGGGCGGCGAATGGTGATAGTTCGCCGGGTCCTACTTTCCGCGATTGATCCGGAGATCGTGCGGCAAGTATGCGAGATAGTGAGGGGAGTTAGCATCACATGAGTGAAAAGGACATCATTGAAAGCTGGCTGAATTTCGAAGGTCAGCTAACGATTATCAAGACGGCCTTCGAGAACCAGTATTTTCAAGAGGCCTACAAAGAAGCAGAGAGGTTAGTTAAGTACCTCCGCATATTTGCGGTTAGGGAAATAAGAAAGAGAGAGGAAGAAAGCAATGAAAAAGAAAACAGCACCGTATGAGGAAATCAAGCGCCTCATCCAGGACACTACGGAACACCGTAACAAGGAACACAAAGAGGACACCTGCATGTATCGCGGAACTGATGGCGAGCGTTTCTGTAAGATGACCACGAATACATCTTGCAAAAAGTGTAGATTCTATGTTCCAACGACTCAGGCCGTTTTCCGCGCAGTATATGAGGAAAGTGTAGCCGCAACGGATGCATATTACACCGCTAAATCTGAGTATGAAGCACTGACAGAACTGCACGACGAAGTACAGGAACTGTGGGAGAAATCGCGCAAGCACTTCAAGGAAGCAGAACAGGCATATGACCTGATTGCAATGTCGAGAAAGAGTTACTTAACATACCTTTGGAACGAGGAGGGAAAAGAGAATGGATAATACCATTTATGGCTATACAAGGGCGATTCTCAATTCAGTCTGTGCAGTAATGCACGGCATGAAGTACGACACAGACAAAATAATAGCAATTAAAGCTATCCTTTCCGTAGCTGATCCGGCAGCGCTGCCGCTGGATTTGTACGACTTCGAGGAGAAGAAGGATGATTGAGCGTCCGTTCTGCAACGCCTGTGGGGAGCACATCACGGATCAGCGCTGTATTGTGATGAGCACTGAAGAGCAATTTGATACTTGCTTTTGTTTCAGATGCAAAAACAAGATGATAAAAGCGGTTTCAAATATTAGTAAATACGGCGCTGAAATATTCCGTGATTACCTGGATGAGTACGAGAGAAAAACACCAACAAAAACAACAGAAGGATGGTGAAGACATGGCATTACCAGTTTTAATTATTGGCAAGAGCGGAGAGGGCAAAACTTATTCACTGAAAAACTTCCAGCCGGGTGAGGTGGGTATTATCTCCGTAGAGAAAAACAGGCTGCCGTTTCGGTCCGAACTGAAGCCGGTGAGGATACCGAACTACGAAAAGCAAATGACGGAGGCTAACACTTATGCACAGGTAAATGCAGCTAAATACGCATGGATTGAACGTACAATAGAAAAGGCGGCAGCTCCGTCAATCGTCATAGATGACAGCCAGTATCTTATGGCAAATGAACTTTTTGACCGTTCCGGAGAAAGAGGGTATGACAAGTTCACTGATATTGCAAAAAATTTCCGTAACCTCATTCATTTTGTGAATGAGTTGGAAGACGAGAATAAAATAGTTTATTTTCTTCATCACACAGAGTCAGACGGAGACAACCGGGAGAAGTGCAAGACAATCGGGAAGATGTTGGATGAAAAATTGTGTGTCGAAGGCTGCTTCAATATTGTTCTATTTTGCCAGAATCACGAATTTTACACACAGGGAAATGGAATGAGTACAGCGAAAAGTCCGGAAGGGATGTTTGAGCAGAAGATTCCGAATGATCTGAAGGCGGTGGATACAGCGATCCGCGAATACTACGGAATGACGGGGGATGGCTAATGAGCGAAAAGAAAAATACTTACACCTGTGAAGGCAATCCAGGCGAAATGTCTGGACTGCTGCTGCGGACACGCAAACGAGGTGAGGGCATGTACTGTAGAAACATGCGCGCTACACCCCTATAGAATGGGCCACAGACCCAAAGTCGATAAAATATACGGCGAAGACATTACAAGCGCCGAAAACCCCACGTAGCCCTATGAAAACTCGCACAGAATTGAAATCAGGATAAAGCAAAGGAGATAGAAATGGCATTACCATCATACAACAAAGCAGACAGGCGTCAGAATTTCGAGCAGCTTCCGAAAGGCGCTTACGTGATCCAGATCATCGGCGCGCGTGAGGAAGCAAACAAAAACAGTGACGGAACACACGTTACCATTGCCTTCGATATCGCGGAGGGTGATTATAAAGGATTCTATAAGCAGCAGTTTGACAAAAATTCCAACGAGGATAAGAAGTGGCCGAATGATGGCACTTTTTATCTGACAGTTCCAGTAGATGGCTGTAAGCCTTACATCTGGACAAACTGGAACAGCTTCTTTGCCGATCTGGAAGACAGTAACGGCGGCTTTATGTTCAGTGGGGATGTGAAGACACTCAAAGGAAAGCTGATCGGTGGTAAATTCCACATTGAGCAGTCGGAATATAACGGCAACGTCTACGACCATACCAAACTCAGATGGACATGTGTAGCCGATGACGTGCGGCAGGGCAAGGCCGGGAAACTTCCGCAAGATAAGCTGATTGAGAGCAGAGGCGGCGCAATCAGGCGCGAAACCGATCCATTCACGGGCGCGACATCCAGCACAGATGATTTTGTATCCGTTCCGGAAGGCGCTGAGGAGCAGATTCCGTTTTAATTGAGGTGGTTTGATTATGAGATACGCTTATGGTAATTCATATCATTTAAAACATGGAAGAAAACCAAAACGCCTATACACGATTTGGAAAAAGATGAGGCAGCGCTGTAATGATCATAACGCAATCAATTATAAAAATTATGGCGGCAGAGGAATTTCAATTTGTAGTGAATGGAATGATTTCGCAGCTTTCCGTATATGGGCATTCAATAATGGTTATGCAGAAAATTTGACGCTCGACAGGATAGATAATGACCTTGGTTATTCACCTGATAATTGCAGATGGTCAACATATAAAGAACAGGCGAAAAATAGGAGAACGACTATATATATTGAATGCAATGGAGAGACCAAAACAATAACTGAGTGGTCGGAAATATCAAAAATTCCATACGGCACAATACATGGGAGATTGTCGAGAGGATGGGAAGCACAAAGAGCAATTTTTGAGGCTATAAACCATGGATGTGCTTGAAATCCGCGAAGTGCTTGAGACCTTCCGCATAATCGTTGACTGCCGCGAACATAGGACGCCGGAGGCTAAGAGGAGACTTGAGGCTTTCGGCGCTCCAACAGAAACTGGCACACTGAGTTATGGAGATTACGCGGCAAATATCACGCTGCATGGCGCGCCATTATACGACATTTCCAACGCAATTAAGCCAGCCTGTGTGATTGAGCGGAAAATGGGACTTGATGAGATCGCCGGGAACCTGACGCGCGGGCGCGACCGTTTCCGCAGAGAATTCGAGAGGGCCACGGAGAACCATGCGCGGGTGTTTCTGCTGATTGAGAACGCCACATACGAGGGTATTATCAATCACAGGTATATGAGTAGGTTTAACGAGAACGCGTTCCTGGCGTCTCTGGTTGCATGGCAGGTGCGTTATAACGTGACAGCGGTTATGTGTAAGTCAGACACTTCAGGACGGCTAATTAAAGAGATTTTGTATCGTGATATGAAAGAGAGGCTCGAGCATGGGGAGTACGGATAACTTTGTAAAATTTCCAACTGATGTCCTTGAGGCTCTCTATGCTCGGAAATTATCGCCAATCCACTACCAGATAATTCTCTATGTTGTGCGGAAAACAAACGGATTCCAGAAGCCACACGACTACATAGCCGTCTCAAAGATGGCTGATGATATTGGGCGATACCGTCAGGGAGTTTCCGCAGCAGTCAGAGATTTGGAAGCAATGGGGATGCTGGAAGTGGATCGCAAGGGGAACCGCAAGGGACATGAAATGATGGTGAAGCCCGTCAAGGATTGGGAACAAAGCGTCCTAAAATCAGGACATGTCTTAAATTCAGGACATGTCCTAAAAACAGGACGCCAACCGTCTCAAAATCAGGACGCTAACCGTCCTGAAATTAGGACATACAATAGATATTCTACAATAGATACTCTACAAAAGATAAACCCCCTAAACCCCCCTTACGAGGATGAGGGCGACATCGACAGGAGTGATTACACAGAAGAGGAGATAGAGCAGCTGCGGAAAGAAGGGTGGACAATTTGAAAAATAGCATTTATGAATTCAAACCGGAAGATGCGGAGCGGTTCGCAAGAGAGCGCGGCATCCCTGCACAGAAGCGCGGTGATGAATTACGGTTCAACCGCTGCCCGTACTGCCTTGGAAAGACGGACGACAAAAACACCTTTGCAATCAATCTGAAGACTGGACAGTTTAAGTGCCTGCGGGCTACGTGCGGAGCCAAGGGGAACATGATTACATTGTCGCGTGACTTCGGCTTTTCACTTGGGCGCGATGTGGACGCATATTTCAACCGGCAGCGGTTCAGAGATTTGCGGAAGTACGGAAGACCGGAAGTCAGGACGCCGGCAGTTGAGTACATGGAGTCGCGCGGGATTAGTAAGGCAGTTGCGGAGCGATACGGAATCACAACACAGAAAGAGCATGACAATATTCTGGTATTCCCCTTTTACGATGAGGATGGAGCGCTTCAGTTCGTAAAATATCGCAAGACGGACTTTGACAAAGCGAAGGACAGTAACAAGGAATGGTGCGAGGCGAACTGTAAGCCGATCCTGTTCGGCATAGACCAGTGCAACGTTGATGAGAGCAAGGTGCTGGTGCTTACGGAAGGACAGATCGACAGCATGAGCGTTGCGGAAGCCTTCGAAGGTGAAGTCAATGTAGTATCCGTCCCGACCGGCGCAAAGGGATTCACATGGGTTCCGTACTGTTGGGACTTCCTCTGCCGCTTCGAGACGCTGATTGTCTTCGGAGACTACGAACACGGGTACATCACGTTGTTGGACGAGATGCGCGAACGTTTCCCCGGAACCGTGAAGCATGTACGAACGGAAGACTATAAGGACTGTAAGGACGCAAATGAACTCCTGATGAAGTACGGAAAGCAGGCAGTAATTGACGCCGTGGAGAATGCCGTGGTTGTCGATGATCCGCACGTCAGGCGGCTTGCAGGGATTGAACGGCGCGATATGGGGGAAGCGATTGACACAGGTATCACGAAATTAAACCGGACTATCGGCGGCTTCTTCCTCGGACAGCTCGTGATCCTGACCGGAGAACGCGGCCTCGGAAAATCGACACTTGGAAGCCAGTTTGTTCTGGAAGCTGTGCGTCAGCACTATGTATCCCTGATTTACTCCGGAGAGCTGAACGACTGGCAGGTACAAGAATGGCTTGATCGACAAGTGGCTGGTCCGCAGCACATCAACAGGCAGGTTACGCGGCTTGGTTTTGAGAACTTTTTGATTGACGGAGATGTGACGGAAAAGCTGCACAGGTGGTACGAGGATTACTTGTACATCGTGGAAAATTCCCTCGGCGTGGAAGACCCGGAGCCAATCTTGGATACTTTGAAGAATGCGGTTAGACAGTATGGCGTCAAGGTTATTTTTATCGACAACCTCATGACCGCAATCTCTGACGATCTGGCTGCGGACCTCTACAGACAGCAGGCGGCTTTTGTGCGGAAACTTGCGGAAATGGCGAAGATATACCAGGTGTTGATTATTTTGGTAGCGCATCCGCGGAAGATGAACCGCGAAGACTTCACAAATGATGATATCAGCGGTTCCTCGAATATCTCAGACCTCGCGCACATCGTACTGAAGTACGGAAAGCCGAAGAAGGAAGCAACCACGGATGCGCCGCGCACGCTTGCAATCACGAAGAACCGGAACAATGGCTGGGTGAATTTTGACGGAATCGAACTGTATTTCGAGATGAAGAGCAAACGCATTTCGGAGCGTCCGAACGAGTTTGACTGGGCGTGCGGATGGGAAAACGAGAGTGACATGTGGCACGATGACGCACCTGACGATATACCATTCTGAGGACGGAAGCATGGACGATTTACACAAAGCACACGCTGATCTGAATGCGGTGTGGAAATTCTACAAGGACTATTCACAGCGACAGCCGAAAGACGATGCGTTTTATGAGGACATGGCGGAAACGTCAATGCATATCCAGATGACAACGATATTCGGGAATAGGGCGTTGGTGGCTGCGATTGATGCAATCAGTACGGATGATTGGATGGAGAAAAACAAATCATGAAAGAAATCTGCAAAAACTGCGAGCACTGCAAGCCGACATACAAGAGTTATTACTGCGACCGGGACAAGGCAAAGAAGACGAGGTTGCAGGATACATGCGAGAAATGGGAGAGGAAAATGAGCTGAACACGCACTCTGACGCGCTAGAATGCCCCTAGAATCGCGTTTTACGGTGTCGGTGGTATAAATGTACCCCCGAGCCATAAAACGCCGAAATTGGGGCGATATATGCGCGGAAAATCCGCGATACCGAGAAAAGGAGAAAGTGAACGACATGAAAATGAAAGTTAAAATAGACCTAGAATGTTTTATGCCGGAACGCGCACATTCCACTGACGCCGGCTATGATCTTCGGACACCGCATCGCGTTGTGCTGCATCCGCACAGCAGTGTGACAATCGACACAGGCGTGCATGTGCAGATACCGAAAGGCTATGTGGGGTTCCTGAAGGCGAAAAGCGGGCTTAATGTGAAGCATGACATCACCGGAACCGGCGTAATTGACAGCGGCTATACAGGAAGCATCCGGGTGAAGCTCTACAATAATGGGGATATTCCACATGTCTTTGAAGTAGGAGATAAACTGATACAGCTCGTGATCCTGCCGATCCTGACGCCTGAACTGGAACTTGTGGACGAGCTGGAAGATACGGAGAGGGGGTCTGACGGCTTTGGAAGCACAGGGAGATAACTGCAAAAAATTCATCGATGAAACCGGTAAGCGATACGGAAAGCTGACAGTAATAGAGAAATATAACAAAGGCGGCCGTTTTGAGCATGTCAAATGGCTGTGCCGCTGTGACTGCGGAAGGATTGAGCCCGTTAATGGCTACTACCTGCGGCGCGGGATGCGCACCATGTGCAACCAGTGCGCCGCGGAACTTCGGGCAAAAGGAATTGACGCGGGGTGTAAACTTCCGAAAGATGCAGTCGTACATACACAGGAATTACGGATTGAGAATGCCGGAAGTACGGTTGCAAGACTTAGAAAGCTGCGGAACGCGCTGCGGATCGGCGAGAAATATACAGTTTTTGTAAAACAGCGTTATGCCGAGGGATACAAGGCGAAATGCACCTTGATAGCAAAGTATCCAAAATTTGCACTCTTCAAATCTGAGCGTGGGCTCTGCTACTGCTTCGGATACCACGCAATCATGACGGAAGAAATTGTGTATACGGATGATTTGATTCCGAAGAGGGTGACGGCATGAAGCCGGTAAAATATGCAGATTTGAAACACATCCAGAAAATGTCACTCAATGATTTCAACCGCTGGCTGAATGGAATTTGCAAGAACATATATGAGCAGGGCCTGAACTACGGAGCGGTCTGGCTGGAAGATGACCTCTTCCAGCTGCTCCGGTCCGAGGGGATCGGCGCGGAGAGAGCAAACAGGATCATCGATAAAATGTTAGAGGTACGGGATGAAGGTTAAATTTAATAAAAACAAGTTGAAGTATGATATTTCGGACTATGGTGCACAGTCAAAAGTCGCCACTGAGCTGAGGATGACTACTGGAACGCTTAGCCGTATCGTAAACAGGGAACACATTAACTTTATGACGTTGTACGCCATTTGCAGCGTAATTGGTACAAAGCCAGACAACTATGTGACGGAAGCGGGGTGGAACGAATGACAGCCGAGGAAAAAGACCGCATTGAATGTGCTATCCGTCACATCCAGACCGCCGTGGATATTGATCCGTGGGCGCGAGAGATTGCGGTGGAAGCAATGAAGAAGCAGATACCGAAGAAGCCAAATTATAAAGAAGAAGACAGATTTGTAAAAGAGCTTTTTGCAGTATATACGTATTGCCCTGTGTGCAAAAAAGAAGTTGATGTGGATGATATGTACTGTGTTTGTTGCGGTCAGGCGATTGACTGGACGGAGGGTGAGTGATGGAAGAATTTAAACCGTGTCCGTTTTGCGGTGGAGAAATGAATAGATACCCAGATTTTACTATTTCTTTCAAGCGTGATAAGCGAAAGGTATTGGGAATATATCATGAAATCTGCACATTAAAGTGCAATAGATGTTCATGCACTGTTCATCAAGCAGGTGCGACAAGAGAGGAAGCGGAAAAGAACGTTTTTAATCTTTGGAACAGGAGGATGAGCGATGATACCTGAAAGACAAAAGGCGATTGACAAATGGCTATCTTCACACTGCCAGAAATGCGCTGAGAATGATGATAGAGGGACTGGCTATGTTAACTGTCAGGCAGAATGCGAAGTACAGAAAGATGTAGGGATAGCATGTATCCACTATGATGAATACTACGAGCAGGAGGGCGAGTGGTGAATAAATTGAAACCGTGTCCGTTTTGTGGTGCAACTGCTGAAGTACACAAGCATTATCCACCTTTTGGCGGACGGGTAAGAGTAACAGTAAGATGCACGATATGCAGATGTAACTCCGGTGAATGGGGCAGAACGGATAAAGCAATCGAAGCATGGAACAGGAGAGTGAGTGATGAATCAGAAATGTTGCACGACATGCGACCGTGTTGATGTGAATGAAATGACTGATGAAAGATACTGCTCTCTAAAGGATTATGCACAAATAAAGTTAAGGTGGCATAAATACCGACCAGATTGGTGTCCTAAGCTAAAAAAGAACAGGAGGACGAGTGATGAAACTGGAGGAAGCGATTAAAAATTTTGAGCAGGAAATAGGCGAGTTTGAAGGATTCAAGAAAATCAATGCAGTAACGTATGAAGATTATGAACGCATCGAAAAGACAAGACGACTCGCGGAATGGCTGAAGGAACTGAAGGAACGGAGAGAGCAAGATGTTCCCGACACAAATGTCGGAGACATGATTAGCAGACAGGCGGTAATAAAAGCGGTTGACAAGTTTATTCCTGCTGACCCTATGAAGAATGATTATACGCAAGGCATTTCGGTAGGGTTAGCCATAGCGACAAGATGCATAGAAGAATTTAGTCAAGAAACCGATGAATCTAGTCAAGGATTAGTCAAGGACTTAATCAGCAAACAGGCGGCGATTGAAATTATACAAAGTATGTATCCTGGAATGCCCAGAGTTCCTTGGATGCGAAAATACTGGCAAAAACGACATGAGCCATATATACGGATGGAAAATGCGATTAGAGAGTTGTCATCCGCACGGCCTGCGCCGTGTGAGGATGACAAAGGCTGTTCAAACTGTATGTATAGCGGCAGACCAACATATAAGTCACCATGTTCAGAATGCCATGATAATAGCCAGTGGGAGATGGAACCAATTTCGCGGAGCCACGAAAATAGCACTGAGTGCGAGGATGTGGTGAGTAGACGAAAACTATTGAATGATTTGGGAGAGTTAATAACCGCATGGGAAAAATACCCTGTCATGGCAGAACAGATAAAAGGCGTTAAAGCAGCAATCGAATATGTGGAGACAATTCCATCCGTCACGCTAAAGCCAGACCATAGCGGTAACACCACCGAGATGGTTGAGTATGATGATTGTGTAAGTAGACAAGCTGTGGCTGATGTAGCATATGAAGTAGGGAATCTTTTTGACGGCGAAGATGATACGCGTACTCCATATGGAGTGGCTTTCGATATTCAAATGGCAGTTGATAAATTACCATCCGTCACGCCGAAGCGGAAGACGGGGAGGTGGATTGAAGAACAGCGCGGCATTAAGGTAACGCTATATAGATGCTCGGAGTGCGGAAGAGCCGTCATAGACGATACTTCGTATGACGCTGCTAAAGACTTTCCGTTTTGTCATTGTGGCGCGGATATGAGACAAAGAGAGGAGGAATAAATGAAGAAATACATCTGTGTAGATGACTACATCGACCGCAACGGCGCGTATCCGGTGAGCACACCAACCACATTAAAGCAGGTATGTGAAGACCTGAAGTCCATGCCGCCAGCGGACGTGATCCCGATCAGCTACATCGAGGACTGGTTCTGGAGACGCTATCACACATCAGAGCCCGCGCTGGTGGCGGATTGGAGGACAGACAATGCTTGAACCTTACAAAACGTGGAGAATTAATGAGGTGATTGTGTGCTATTATGACGGTACAATGACCGCCGAGGATGCTTTTATTATCATTGCTCATGTTATCAACTTCTGGAGGTGACAGGATGGGATTTGTAATCGGAGTATTTGTAGGTGTAATACTTGGAGTGTTCTGCATGTGTATCGTAATCACAGGGAGTGACCATGATGACGGCTAAAGAATACTTATCACAGGTGAGTAGATGCGACACGAGAATCAAAGCACTTATCAGGACGCGCGATCTGCTTCGAAGCAAAGCGCTTTGCAATTCATCACCGCGGATGGATGCGGACAAAGTGAGCAGCTCCGGCGGTTCTTCCTCACCAATGTCTGATGCGGTAGACCGCTACGTAGATATCGAGCGCGAACTTGACGCCATGCAAGATGAGTACGGGGCGCTTATTCTTAAAATCACAAAGCAAATTGATGCCGTGGGGGATGATCGCTATGCCGAACTGCTCCGGCTTCGATACGTGGAGGATAAGCGGCTTGAGGATATCGCCTGTATCATGCGTAAGCGTGACGGCGGTATGTATAATTACGAGTATATCAAACGGCTTCACGGTTATGCGCTGGCAGCCTTTGCGCGAAAATATTTAAAATAATTTCCGCAATGTCACTCAAAAGTCACCTATTGACATGCTATTATGATATCGTGTCAGTTGGTGGGGTTAACTTGACATGATCGGTTCTTCTTCAAAACAGGGGGCGTTATGCTAAATTGCATAGCGTCTCCTTTTTAGTGGGGATGATTTACGAGTATGGACTGTTGGAAATAACCGGCGGGTAGTTTTGACGGGGCGCCGTTTTGTAACGGGGCGATACTCTCAGATGGTGCGATCCAGATTAAAAGCCGAGCGTAGTACGACGCAATCAATATTAACTGGCTCCATTAACTCAGGTATTAAAAAAAGGTGGGGGCTGCATGAAAG
>Ga0247611_10007686_pt1 | contig 13442 bp, 10 predicted proteins | sample 177DNAGHGhighgp2_FD_192422 | JGI IMG/M metagenome (GOLD analysis project Ga0247611, IMG submission 192422) | Sheep rumen microbial communities from Palmerston North, Manawatu-Wanganui, New Zealand - 1770 DNA GHGhigh gp2 | ecosystem: Host-associated > Mammals > Digestive system > Stomach > Rumen... | reverse complement strand
TTAGAGATACGCAACAACGCAGATGGCACCCAAACTGCTATCAATACCATCGACCTGGAAGACTATCTCTGTTCGGTCATTTCTTCTGAGATGAACGCGAACAGTCCGATGGAACTGCTCAAAGCGCACGCTGTTATCAGTCGTTCATGGGCCATTCGGGCGATGCAGAAACCGAACCACGAAGGTTTTGATGTCTGCGCCGATGATCATTGTCAGCGGTATGAAGGACTCCGCAGGATGAATGAACGAGCCATCGAAGCCGTGCGCGCAACCGCAGGACAGGTTCTGATGTATAATGATGAGATATGCGACTGCCGGTACTACAAGTGTTGCGGCGGTAAAACGGAGATTTGGCGTACATGCTGGGAAGATATCGATGTGCCCTATATCCGGTCCGTGACCTGCGATTGGTGCAAAAGCCCTTCACCCAAAGTACTGCGTCTTGTGCTCAATGACTACGACCAAGAGACGAAAGATTTCCGGGATTGGAAAGTAAGCTACAAAGATGAGGAGTTGGATGTTATTATTGCAGCCAAGTCCGGTATCGATTTCGGGCACATCGAGGCGATAGAACCTCTTCACCGCGGTGCGTCGGGACGAATCGATTCATTACGTATCGTTGGCTCCAAACGCACGGAGATCATCGGCAAAGAGTTGAAGATTCGCTTGTGGCTCTCCCGCAGTTGTCTCTATAGTTCGTGGTTCGAGGTGAGCCACGAAAACGGTGTATGGACGTTAGTTGGCCACGGCTGGGGGCATGGAGCAGGATTGTGCCAGATCGGTGCAGCCGTCATGGCGAGTGAAGGGTACTCATTTGAAAAAATTTTAGCATATTATTATGCCGGTAGCCGACTTAGCGCTCCAGCGCAATAAATACAAACACCTGACCGACGACGAATGGCGTTGGTTTTTGCAACAGGTCGAGGGTCGTGAACGGACAGCCGACAAGTTGCCCACGTTTGCAACGATAGAGGATTGGTGGTATCCCGTGAGACTGAGTTGTGAGCAATGTTCATCCGAGTTGGCTGCACGGTATAAAGCGAGCCTCGTTAGCGGAGAAAAGATGGCCGATCTGACGGGAGGCTACGGGGTAGATACATTCTTTTTAAGCGAACAGTTTGCACACACGGACTATGTCGAGCTAAACGCTGAGCTATGCAGAATAGCAACTCACAACTTCGCCGATAAGCCCATTACGATTCATAATACGTCGGCGGAAGAATTTCTGAAAACCGCCGGTCAATATGACCTTATCTTCCTCGATCCGGCTCGTCGCGACAGTCATGGAGGTAAGGTTTTCCGTTTAGAGGATTGTACACCGAATGTGGTAGAGTTACTACCTGACCTTCTGGCGCATGGAAAGCGGTTGATGATCAAATTATCCCCTATGCTGGACTTGACGCAAGCGGTAACAAGTCTTTCGCAAGTGACGTGGGATATTTATGTGGTCGCCATCAAGAACGAAGTGAAAGAACTGCTGCTGTTAAGCGGAGGTACCGGACAAATCACAGCGATCGATCTTGACAAGAAGGACCAGGCTTTTGTGTTTACGCGGGAGGAAGAACAGAAATGTTCATTGGAAATTGGAGATTGGAGACTGGAGAATTATTTGTATGAGCCGAATGCGGCGATATTAAAGGCCGGAGCATATAAGTTAGTGGGAGAGCGATTCGGGCTCGCTAAATTGGATATAAATACGCATTTGTATGTATCTGATGATTTGGTAGAGAATTTTCCGGGGCGCGTATGGCGAATAAAGGATGAAAGGATTAAAGATGAAAGGATGAAGGAAGGACAGGCAAATGTGCTTTGTCGCAATTATCCGTTAACGCCGGAGCAATTAAAGAAAAAACTGCACCTTCGTGATGGTGGTACAGATTACGTGATCGGTTGTAGAGTGAAGGGCAAGCCTACTCTATTCTTCGCCGAGCGCGTTAAAGATATCCATGCCGAAAGCTGACGTGAAAGCGTCGGCTTTTTTTAAATTGGTAGCCGTGTCGAGTTGGATACCGCGGCCGGGGGTCATCAAGAGAATACGGTCGCTAAGGGCGAGGGCGAGATCTAACTCATGCGTGGAGATGAGGATGGTCTTGTTTTGTTCGTGGGCAAGGGTGCGAAGAAGACGAAGGATGAGAATGCGGTGCGGGAGATCGAGATGGGCGGTAGGCTCGTCAAGCAAGATGATCGGTGTTTGTTGGGCGAGGGCCTTGGCGATGAGGATACGTTGTTTCTCACCATCGGAATGGGCGTTAAAGAAAGTCCTCGAGATATCTGTATTCTGTACTCTGTATTCTGTATTCTCATTAAAGCCGACCTGTTCCAAAGCCTCAGCGATGATGGTTTCATCTTCGGGGGTTAAGCCGCCGAGGAAGGAGGTATAGGGATAACGTCCCATGGCTACAACGTCATGAACGGTGGTATTTTCTAAAGACAGGCGCTCTGTCAGCACCAACGCTATATTTTTTGCATCGCAATGCGTATATTCTCCGTTGAGGGCGGGTTGCAGGCCGGCGAGAGTGCGGAGGAGGGTTGATTTGCCGCAACCGTTGGGTCCGAGCATACAGACCATCTCGCCCTGATATAAGGCGAAGTCTAAATCGGTCTGTACTCTGTATTCTGTACTCTGTACTCGATACCCGATCGTTAAATTACTCGTAGAAATAGATACGTTGGACACGGCGGGAAACGGATGTTAGTATTTCGTATGTTATTGTTCCGAGTTTATCGGCGAGTTCGGTCAGCGGCATATGTTCTCCGAACACCTCGACTATATCTCCGGGTCGGGCATCCGCGCCTGTGACATCAATCATTGCCTGATCCATGCAGACGTTCCCTACCACCGGACACCGTTTGCCGCGTACCCACACTTCGCCTCCATAGTTCGAGAAACGCCGGTCGAAACCATCGGCGTAACCGATAGGAATGACAGCAATGACGCGGTCTTCGCGGAGCGTAGTATGCCGTCCGTAACCTATTGTCTCACCGGCTTTGACCGTTTTGACGGAGAGGATGGTTGTCTCGAGTGTACACACATTGCGTAGTTGGGCGCCCACGAACGAGAAACCGTAAAGACCGATACCGAGTCGGCACATATCGAATTGGAATTGGGAGAACCGTTCGATGCCTGCGCTATTGCATATATGTTTCAGCACCGGATAGTTCAGGCCGGATTTGAGTTCTTCGGCACAGGAGTCGAAGTACTTGATTTGCCCTAATGTGAAGTCATCAAACTGGGCTTCGTCCGAACCTGCCAAATGCGAGAAGACAGACGCCACACGCACCGCTTTGGTGTGTTGGAGTTTGTCTATAAGCCAAGGTATATCTTCCTTATAGAAGCCCAAACGATGCATGCCGGAGTCGATTTTTATATGAATCGGCACGTATTCGAGTCCCTTTGCGGTAGCCGCAGCAATAACGGTCTTGAGCGATTGGTGCGAATAAACATTGGGCTCGAGGTTGTTCTCCAAAATCAAGTCCATCGCCGCCACTTCGGGGTCCATGATGATAATGGGCAGAGTGATTCCTGCACGCCGCAGTTCAACACCTTCATCGGCGACCGCGACAGCTAAGTAATCCACCAGTTCGGAGGATTGGAGGGCTTTGCTCACTTCGACGCTACCTGCGCCATAGGCAAAAGCCTTGACCATGCAGGTCAGTTTGGTGTCGGGTTTAAGGAGCGAACGGAAATAACGGACGTTGTCCACAAGTGCCGACAGGTTCACTTTCATGACCGTCTCGTGGGTCTGCTGGAGGATACGCGAAGCGATTGTTTCTTCGTCGTAACCAAGTGCCCGCATGACGGCGGCACACGTGCGCACGTTCTGATGCGTGGGGTCTTCGATGACCGTTTGCGAGTGCACAAAGAGTTTGTTTTTCTCTGCGCGTTTCTGCTCGAGGGACTCGAAGTTCTCGTCATGCTCATGCCCTATATAAGTGATCACACCAATCGTCGGACGAATGATCCGCTCGAGTTTCTCCATCTCACCGGGCATCGAGATACCGGCTTCAAAAATCGCGAGAGGCGGTTTTTGATTGGATATCGGATATTGGATATTGGATAATTGCCATACAGAGAGCGGAACACCGATCTGGGAGTTATAGGACTTAGGCGAACGGATGATGGTATAGTCATCTTTAAGGAGTTGGTAAAGCCACTCTTTGACGACGGTCTTTCCATTTGAGCCGGTTATACCGATAACCGTGCCGTTGAACTGCGACCGCACATAGGCCGCCAAGTCCTGCAGGGCGGCGACTGCATCGCCGGTAACAAAAGCCTTCACGCCTTTTGCCTGCAACTGAGGGATATACTTGGCTCCGTCGTTCTTGTCTGTTTTGATGGCGAAGAACAATGTTGCCTCGGGTTCCGGTCCTAACTGGCGACTATCAATGAGCAGATGACGGATATCCAAGTCTTCGTCACCAATCACCTGTAAGCGGTCACCGAGTATTTGTCTTATCTCTGAACTCTTCATAGTTTTTCCTTATTCAATCACACCTGCCTCTTTCCACGCGTTGAGCGTATTCTCCACATCCGTCATAGCCTGCTCGGGTGCTACTTCATATTCCGCGCACAGCGCTTTGCATAATGCGCCGGCGTCGAAGGAACCGTGATCCTTGCTCAACTGCTCAGCCTGTTCCCATAAGAAAGCCGCCGTCTCATTGAGCGTGATCATCTTATTGAAATTGATGAGGGCCATCGACTCTCCCACCAGAATGTACTCGTTGCCTAACTTACGCAGGCGAAATCCTTCAATCGTTTTCATATTTCCATTTCAGCCAAGTATGGCGGTATATTTTCAGCAACCATTTGCGGAGGGGTTTGAATGCGTACCACAGGTATCCGCGGGTGAGAGGTTTGCGTCGTCCGTCTGGACATTCTATGCGCACCACGCGTGCAATGATGTCGTCGCGCATACATACTTCTTCGCCGGCGATATTACCGTCCCCTTGCAGTATATATTTCTCTTTTTCGATACGAATCAGTCGGTGCAGCACATAACTGGGTGCGGTGGTTGTTCCTACGCGCGCGAGCACTATATCTCCGCGTTTGGGCGCGCGCGTATATGCACCAAGAATGACACTGTCGCGGTCACCTTCTATGAAAGGTCGCATACTAACGCCGGAGGGTGTAAACCGCACTTCTTTCTGCTCGCCGATCAGTCGCGCCAGTTCGGGAATCAATATCTCGTTTGCTACCTTCATCAATTCACCACTACGCGCAGACATCGGCATGATTCCGGTTCCTGTTCTGTTTGGTAGTCCATCTCTGTAACATAAAAAGCAGGACCCGTTGTGTTTCGGAATTTAACAAAATAGTTGCCGTTCAAACCAGTAATCTCTATAGCACCATTCGTGTTGTTTCTGGTTCCGAGGTCTGTCGCCGGCGTCCAAGTACTGCCATCCGTGGACACCCAAATATCCATAGTAACAGTATTTGAAGTATGCCGAATAGTAAAACTGCGCAAACCCTGTCTGGCGGGCGAAACAACAACTATCCCACTACTGGGCAAACTGATACAAACACCCCCCGGTCCTGAAGCAAAGGACGCTCCTTCGGAACAGGTGTACAACGTTCCATCGGTCATTGTGGCCTGCTTGTAGCTGCCCGCAAAACTTACAATCTTATTCGCAGGGTCCGTGCTGTTAAACACATGGCTTGTTGTCACGACGCCATGCATAGCGAGGCAGGAGAGCAACAGACAGGCTATGAATACAATTCGTTTCATTTATTCAAAAACGGCGTAATAGGTGACCTGATCGGTTACTTTGCCCTGCGCTTCGGTGAACAAGTCTTCGGGAGTGGTGAAGGGGTCACACCAGTTTTCGTGGGTCGTCCAGCCGATAAACTTCGTGTTCTCGCAAGCTTCAAACGAGTTGGTGGGCAATACCAGATCTTCTGTTCCGTCGAGGTTATATTCTTTCGCCTCCAGTAATTCTCCGTTGACTATCCATTGTACCGTGAAACTGGTGATGTCTTCGATATAAATCGCGTTGATTTTATCGCCGTCACGGGTGATTTCCAAAAGCGGTTTACCGTTCACGCCGGTCCAAGAGTTCTTTGAGTTATAGGGCCATACATTCTGCGCTCCGTAGTCTTCGCCTATCTTTGTTCCCGATGGGATGACTAATGTGAAGCGAGGTTTACGATCCTCTGTATTCGGTTCGTTGTTCACCCATGCCTGCTCATCATAATCGACTTTCCATATCAGCATACCGGCCGCCGGGACGAACTTATCCCATCCCTGTTGTTGACGGTTTTCGATGTAATAATTTAGTCCGGCTTGGGTTGCATCCTCCTGTTTACCGCTGTTATTGATCTGGTAAGCGTTGTAGTCCTCCGTTCCGTTGGCTGCGAGCGTCAAGCGGCGTCCGGAAGAGCCCAAGTTCTTCGGAGTATGCCATCCCATGAAATATTTCTCCCACGGGTCGTAGTTAGGCGGACAATGTCCTTTTCCATTATAACTGCCTCCATCCATTATATTCCATTCGCCCGGCGTCAGTTGTTGCTCGTAGTTCGTACCATAATAGACATCGTAGAAATCGGGCAGGCCGATTACATGGCCAAACTCATGACAAAGCGTACCTATTCCGGTGAAAGAAGCGTTACCAGACAACTCGGAAGACATCGCATAGTTATTGAGGCTCACGCCGTCAACGAGTACACTATCTTCCGTATAACAACAGGACAGACGCGTTCCGTGCTCCGGATCATACTCACCGTCATCATTGAAAGGAAGAACCTGGTACATGATCTCCCAGTTATGAGGCCAAATCGTGTTTGCCACTCCTCCGTCGGCTTCGCCTTTACCGGCATAGATGATATACACGAAATCCACATATTCATCCTTATCCGAATCATAGTCGGCAAAGTTCAGCTCGGGATATTGTCTATTTGCGATAAGACATGCTTCAATCGCAGCGTCTGTAGCAAACTCATCTTGTTCGTCGTCGCCTATTTTAATGTTCTTTCCATAATAGGCGTAACCTTTGCTGAGGGTTACGGGTCCAAAGACATCGAACGTAGGACGATACTGACCATCCGACTGATCTGCGAAGTATTCAGCCGCAGAAGGATATCCGTTATTGACCGTACAATTCGCCGCATTACATAGTTCGTCGAAGACATCACGTGTGTGTTCCGACTTCATTTTCGTGTCTGCAAAATTCGCCAGGATGACTATTCCTTTGGGCGCCAGATTGGGTTTAACGCCTATTTCCTTGCGTTGGCGGCGTGCTTGCGCTTTGATGCGTCGCGCTTGTACGCGGGCAGGCGAAGGAGCTTCGCCAACAACCTCATACATGCCGGCGTCATTGAGACGTACTTCCTTGCCGTCACGGTTGATCATGAAATGGTAGAACTCATCGCCGATTAGTTGAATCTCAACGGTCGTGCCGTCTGCCTGTATCCGTGTTTGCCATCCGCGCTTGGCGGGAACGGCGTTGGCTATCATGCTAACTGCCAAAAGCAGCGTAATTAAAAGACTCTTTTTCATTTTACACGTCCTCCCATTATGTTATACTCTTTTCCGTCACGAAGGATGATGAGTTGTCCGTCACGCAGAATCTTCCGTGCTCTGTGTTCCGTGCTATTTACTCTTTCTACTCCCTGTTGTTTTTCGCCCCAAACGGCAACCAATTCAACGTCTTCAGCAGGCATGGTAAAGTTGCTACCTGGTTCGTATGTCCGGCCATCGTACTTCCATCCGATCACCACTTCGCCGGCTTCGTTCTCCAGCGGACAAACTGCCAGTTTTACCGTTGCGCCGGCACTGTAGGACGGCACTTCGCAACTCGTGCGTTTATAGGGGAAGCCCTGATAGTTCAGATGTACTTTGGGTGCTGCCGGTCCCAGGCGGTACAACTGTACCGGCGTTTGCTGGGAGGTATGACACCAGAAACGCGGTGAAGCCGACGCATTGTACTGGATTGTTCCGCACGCCGTGTTCGTGCTTGCTATGACGGCGTTACCGTCAGAGAAAGCAATAGTCCAAGTGGTTGTTCCGGAACCGTCCAACAGCAGTTTGCGCGTACCTGTTGTGCCCAGGAGTTTACCGCTCGCGTTCGCGAAAGTCCACTCACCGGCTTGTCCGCCGAGCGTGAAGACTACAGTACCTGCACCTACGGAAGTAATCGTTTCTTTCTGCGCCGTGAAGGTTGATTGAATGACTGACAAACCGGATACAGACGCACTGTACACACCGGCTGTTGCGCCTTGTGTGTTGCAGGCGATAATAAGTTGATCGCCTGCTTGGAGAATGGATACATCGCTTACAAGAGTCCATTCATCCGCCATGACTGTCGCTGCTATAAGAAGCGACATGCAGAGGGTTAGAAATTTCTTCATTGCTTAGATTTTAACAGTTTATTATTCGTTAGCGGCGGCAAAGGTACAAAAAAATTCCCACATACGCAAGTGTACGCGGGAATTTTTGTTAATTTTGTATGCTTTTTACTTTACAATCGCACCTTGTGCATTGTAAAGGACACCATTTTTGCGGATGAGCAGTTGTCCGTTCTCGAAGAACTTAACGGCCTTCGCACCGTCACCGATATTGTCGATAGCCTCTTCGGACTTCTTGGCCTTGGTAACGCTCACTTTGTATTCTTTCTTCGTTACGCCATCTTCCGCAGTAACGTTGATTGCCTCTTCTACAGCTGCAGCGCCTGCTTCGGGAACGAGTACTTTGAACGGCGAGGTTTTGTCGGCCGTAGCTTTCTCTGCGAGTACAAAGGCAACAGCGACAGAGTCGAGTTCCGCATCAAAAGCAACCTCATACGCAAAGATGCCTTCTTTTTCTGCTACCGCTACTTCGTTAATCTTGAGTTCAGTAATCGAAGCGTCGGTGCTCTTCGGGGCCTCTGCGCGGGTGATTTGGATAGCATAGTGGGCTTTGGTGCCATCTTCTGCTGTCACGTTAATCTCACTTTTAATCGTGTCCGTCGAGTTTTCCGGAGCCAAAACGCTGAACGGAGAAGTTTTGTCTGCCGTTGCGTGAGACTCATTCAGTTCGAACGTAATCTCCAGTTGCATCTCTGCAAAGTCCGAAGCCAACTCAAGCGCATAGAGATTATCTTTCGCCTCTACTTCCTTATCACCGATCTTCAGCGATTTGATCGAAGCATCGTTGCTTTCGTCGTGGCAGGGACGTTTCAACACGAGGTAAGAAACAAACGGGTTCATGTCTGCGCCGGCGGCTTCAGTACGGTAGATATACAAACCTTTAGCGCCTTCTGCTTCTGCTCCCAGAACCAGGATATTCTCTCCCAAAACCACTTGATCCGTTGAAGCGATGAGTGTATTTCCCTTATCCGAGAACACCTCCAATTTCGCGCTGACGTTAGTTACATAAACAATCACTTTGTCTTTTGCCTTCAACGTTCCGTCGGTAAATTCAGCGCCTAAGAATGTATTTTTCGTATTCAGTTTATATCCGGTATGGCCTTCATACTCTGCTTTTTCAGCATCTTTCTTCGACATACTGGCAGACGCTGTTCCGGCAAAAGAGCCTGAAATCTTAGCTTCGTTATAAGCCGTTGCCTCAATTGTTGCCAACACACCGCACTCGAAATCAGATACTTCTACGGTGAAGTCAGCGGACTTGGCGGGTTTGCCTTCTTCGTTGAATTTATTCCAAGCCTCAACGGCAAAGACTACATTACCGGCAGCTGTCGGAGTGAATTTATACTCTGCCGATTTGGCGTCGGTTATTTTAGCGCCATCTTTGTACCACTGCCAGGATGTTGCATTGGCTGCTTCGCAGGTCAGCGTGATCTCTTTGCCGATAGAAGTAGCGTTACTACCTGTGATTTTCGCCGACTCTACTTTATCTTTGGTAGCGACGTTCAGTTTAATCTCAATCGTTGCGCCGCACTTGCCGTCTTTGGTGTCTTGGGTCATTACGAACTTATGTTCGCCGGCCTCTGCTGTCCATTTCTCTGCCGTGAAGGGGCTGCCGTCAAGGGTAATGGGTTTCTCTCCGCCGTTACCGCCTGCGCTGGAGAAAGTGATCTCATCGCCTACATAAATCTCGGAAGTTTTGCTGGCGGTAAAGGTCAACGGAGTTGTCGGAGTTTCACATTTAGCATCTCCGGATATCTCAATGCGGAATATATATACATCGCCGCCACCTGAAGATGTAATATTGAGAGAAGTAAGCGATGTCTCAGTGATGTCACCTACAGCTTCGCGAATTTGCTTACGATCGGCACTGCTTCCGATATTATCAATCTGCGTCAATTCGCCATCATTCACAGCCACTTTTAACGGACGACTGGAAGGAGAACCCCAAAATACTTTCAGTTTTACACCCGAGTAGTCAGCCAAGGAAATAGCGGGTTCAAACGTCAACTTAATCGCACCCGCTGAGCCTGAAGTATGGAAAGCGGTGGTATAGTCACCCTTCCAATCAATTGTAAGCGTTTCAAACGCACCTTTGTTAATCGTAGCAGTTGCGGGAGATTCAAGAGTCGTTGCTACATCTGTTTTGTAGATGTCCACTGCCCACATACTCATCGTCATGAGCACGGCAACTGCAAATGTAAAGATTTTTCTCATAATAAAAAATTTTTAGGGTTATTATTTTAGGGGTTTTGTATTATTGTTACTAAAAAAAAACTAAACGTACTTTTAATCCGGAGCGTCCTCCCGTTGAAGCGGGAGGAGCGGCCTCCGCCTAGAAGGAAAACTCGAACGCATGTTTAACCTATGTATGTACTATGTTTAACGTATGTATGTCGGGAGCATTTTTAAGGTGCCCTACCGGCTCATTTTACAACAACTATCAAAAACGGTGCAAAATTACTGCTTTTTGCTCAAATAAGCGTGCAGATTTTGTGTATATTTGTGCAATTTTTGACGAAAAGAGGTAAAAAATGCCATTTTATACCATATTTATTTGCGTATGTTCGCGAAAAGTAGTATCTTTGCCGTGATTTTTGCAAAGCAGAAATAGCAAAATGCTATATAAAACCCAAATTTTTGTTTAACTTAAAATCACAACGAAATGAAAAAAATTTTCACATTAGCAGCGGCGATGCTTCTAAGTGTAGGCATGTTCGCGGTTGACCCGGTAGGTATTGCCGACACAACTGTTCATGTTGGCTCTATTACTAACCCCGGAGCCGTAAAAAGATTCAACAAGTATTGCGATGGATTATACCTCTATCGTGCAGCAAATGGGTCTCACTCATATAGTGCCGGCGATGCAGACAATAAAGGTATAAAAATCCAAAACACTCAGTCCGGATTAGCATTCTACATCGAAGATGCACAACATGTATATGCTATTTTGGATTATAATGCAACGAATAGTTTTCCTACGCCTAACGTAAAGCTTTTCAAACTGAATGCTGACAAATATGGAGAAATGGTTAATGGAACAAATAACAGCACTACAGTAGAGTTTGCTTCGACAGATACCGTACTCCAAAATACATTGTCCTTAACTTTCACAGCGAAGGGGGTAGATACTCTTAAGTTCGAGGATGTTCAGGCCGGATGTTACTACATCTATGGTACGACCACTTCATCTAACACGTATTTCTGCCGTATTAAGTTTGAGGCAGCATGTAAAGCTCCGACAGAGGCATTGGCCGTTTCAGTCCAAGAGTCTGACCCGATTTATGAAGGCGATGTAGTTCACTTTAATGTTACCGGCGGTAACGGAGGTTCTCCCAAACTCTTGTTGGATGGCGCGAGCTATTCGGATTATGCATGGGGAGCAGAGAAGGGTGAGCACACGTTCACAGTAATTCAAGACAAAGTGGGTGAATACTGCGCACAAGAGGCAGAAGTTAAGTTCACCGTATTGGAGAAAGTTCCTGTAGCGAGCGTAGTTATTTCCGGTCCGGACAAGGGCTATGTAGGTCACGAAATTACGCTGACAGCAACTGCTGAGGGTGCTACCGAATGGCGTTGGATGGATTCCGAGAATTCTCCTATTGCGGGCGCAGACAAAGCAACCTATACGTTCACTCCGGATCATGCCGGCACATGGAAATTCAACTGCCAAGCTCGCAATGAGTTCAACGGAGAGACTGCCGGTGTAAAGAACTGGAAATCTTCCGAGATCAAGTCTATTGAGGTAGTTGTTCCGGAGACGAAGATCTATTCGCTCAACGCCGGTATCGGTGCAGCAGAGAAGACAGCAGACAATGCTACTGCTGGAGACCAATTGGTTCTTTCCAATTCAGCCGGCCGCATCAAACTGACTCCGAAGAGCGGCGAGACCTTTAAAGCCGGCGATAAAGTTAACATCGGTGGTACCGTAGGTATGGCGAATAAGGAGTTCGGTGTGATTGTTTATGCGGCTAACGGTTCAACCAAATTGGCTGAAGTAGGCGTAGCTGTTGGTGAAGCTCCGTTGTGGGCTACAATCGAAGCCACTTTGAATGCAGATGCAGAGTATATCTTCTTGGCTCGTAAAGGTGCTACCACCACTACGATTTATTCGTGCGAGATCAGCCGTGACGGCGTAGAGAGTTCTGCCGCTGCCGCAGGCTTGGCTTATGATGCAGCAAGTGTTTCGAAGGCAGCCAACGACGCTGCGTTCATTAACCCGCTGACGAACCCGAACGGATTGGTTGTTTACTATGCTTCTTCTGACGTAGCCGTTGCAACGGTTGACCCGCTTTCCGGTGAAGTAACTCCGAAGGCAGAAGGTTCTGCAACGATCAGCGCACACTGCGGTTTGCAGTTGAAGAGCGATTCGTATTTCGCAGCAGGTTCTGCTTCTTACGCTTTGACGGTTAGTGCCGCAACCGGTATTGAGAATAGCGAGGCCGTTGTAAAAGCCGTTAAGACGATGGAGAATGGTCAGTTGATCATCATTAAGAACGGGGTTAAGTACAACGCTCAAGGTGCAATTGTAAAATAGTGCAAAACTATATAATTAACCCAAATTTTTCATTAACAATTAAAAATCAAAATTATGAAAAAGTTATTTACAGTAGCAGCTGTATTGGTAGCTGCAATGACAATGAATGCCGAAGTTATTTACGACTGGGCAGGTAAAGTTGGCTCCACCACCATTGAGAGTGAAACCAACAAAATCGAAGAATCTACCGGTAAGTACAACAAAAACACCGAGGTAGCTGCTCTGAAGTTCTCGAGCTCCTACAAATCGCAAATCAAGGATGGTGAAGGTAACCCCGTTTTGGACGGCGAAGGAAACCCAACCTATAATTACAATTACATTACGATTGCTCCAGCTGCCGGTGGCTTTAAGAAAGGTGACGTTTTGAAATTTGCTGCATTCTACAACACCAACTCCACAAAGGAAGTAAAGTTGTGGATTTTAGACAAAGATGAAAATGAATTGTTCCTGTCCGGTAATGTAGTAAATGGTCGTGATGAAGGTAGTGCTCCTACAGAAGGAACCTATACTTTCGCAGCAGACATCGCTTCTGTACGCGTAGCACGTAACGGTGGTTCGACCTTGTTC
>Ga0247611_10007685_pt1 | contig 13442 bp, 9 predicted proteins | sample 177DNAGHGhighgp2_FD_192422 | JGI IMG/M metagenome (GOLD analysis project Ga0247611, IMG submission 192422) | Sheep rumen microbial communities from Palmerston North, Manawatu-Wanganui, New Zealand - 1770 DNA GHGhigh gp2 | ecosystem: Host-associated > Mammals > Digestive system > Stomach > Rumen ... | reverse complement strand
AGCAGTGGAAGAGTGCTTCAAGATTATACCTGGAGTTGAAAAATTTTATAAAGAAAATAATTATGAGATGGGCATGATGTATTTGGCACATGGACATTTTGAATTAAAATCAGTTATTGATGTTCTTGAAGAATTTAATTTCTAAATGTTAAGATTTCTAGGCAACTAGAAATCTTTTTCTTTACTCAGCTCGGTTGTTTATGAATAATATTTTAAATTCATAGTTAAATTTACAATTATTTTTCGTACATTTTTGCCAAAATGGTGCTAAATTAAAATGATATTCATTTTTGTAACTATAATTTGAATTTATATATTGAAATACGCCGAAAATAATGTATAATATTTTTAAACTGATATTTTAAAGGGGGTAGTGAAGTGAAGAAAAAAATATTAGTATTATCTTTATTATCTTTACCACTTGTATTCACGCTTGGTGCATGTGGAGATAAAAAAAGTACTACGGATACTGTAACTGTTTCCGAATCCGAAGAGAATGAAATTGTTACACCGGACAGTAATCTTGATAACTTAGTGTATTTAGATAAGTCAGTAATCTATAATGGTAATGAACAAGAATTAGTTCTTGATTCTATTCCTTCAGGATATCATGCAACTTATTTAAATAATAAAGGTACAAAACAAGGGAAATATTTTGCTAAAGCTAAGGTATATGATTCTAATAACACTTTAAGGAAAGTGCTAAATGCTGTTCTTATTATTGATAATCCTGCAAATACTGAATTTGAAGAATTTTTAAATGAATATTTTGTTGAAAAATTAGGTACTGATGCGTACAACTGGAATGTATTTACAATCGATTCAAGTAAATTTGGAAGAAAAAGAGAAGATTTAACTGCATCATGGTACAAGTATTCAAAGGCTGAACAAAATGAAATTGAACAGACTGTTGAGTTTTATACTGAAATAAAAGGTAGTTTAGAAAAATTCAAAGAACAAGGATTGAGCTTCCAAGAAATTTATACTTATAATGATATAATGATAGAAGCGAAAACAAACATTGCATATTATACAGGAAAGACACCAAATGATCTTTTAATTTCTTTAAATTATATAGATTCAAGCGGTGGTTATGTTGGTGAATTTGCACAAGGATTACAAGGATATAATATTCGTACTAAGCAAGATGCACTTGATGTTGTTGATTATGTATCAAGTACGACAGAAGCATTTGCATCATATGCTACATATGCTCAAGATAGACTTGATGCTGGCTATCCATTAACAGATACAAGTCTCAATGGTATGATTAATTACCTTGATGATGTGACAAAACAAGGAGACTCTTACTATCTAGAGGGGGTTATTGATTCGCTTATCGATAACTGTGATCAAATAAGTGATGGGGATGCAACTCGTATCAAGAGTGATTTAGGGGAAGCTTTTGATAACGCATTTTTCCCTGCAGTTAGTTCTCTTTCAACAAGTTTGAAAAAATTTGTTGGTAGCACAACTAACACAGGATATTATGGAGAGTATGGTCAAGCTGGTAAAGATAGATATAGATATGATTTAGCAAATCTATTTGGTGTTAGTTTAGAAGAAGTAGATGATGCATATATGCAAGAATATATTGCTCAATTAGATAAAGGTATTTCTACTTACCTAGCTCAAGTTACTGAAAGCACCCAAATGCTTGCGAAATATAACAATAGCTTCCAAAGATATATAAATGGCACATCCTTAGTTGGATTAAGTGAATATGATGAAATGTTAGCTTATGTAATGGAATTTGCCAAAAATATTGTATATCCTTTGAAGAATCAGCCAGTAATTGAATTTGATGAAATGGATAAGACAATTCAAGAGATTACTCATGCGATGGCATATTATACAAAGAGCCCTCTTGATAGCACTGATAAAGAATTCATTACTATTAATCCTAAGTATAATACAGACAAGAATGAACTTCTTGCAACTATTGCTCATGAAGGTTATCCAGGACATTTATATGCATATGTATTATTGAAGGAACAAGATGATTTATCTAATTATCAAAAGGTTGCTACATCAAAATTATTTGGTGAAGGATGGGCTAAGTATGTTGAAACTCAATTATACGATTATATTAAATCAACAAAGGGAACTGATATTGCGGCTAGAAAAGCTTGTGATTATTTAAAATATAATCAAATTATGACATACTTACTTGAAACTCGTCTTGATGTAGGTATTGCATATGAAGGTTGGACGGTAGATGATGTTGCGACATACCTTGGTAAGAAGGGCTTTAATCCTAAAGCAAGCCAAGAAATATATGATTCATTAATTGAAATTCCTACAACATATGCTGCCTATGGATATGGTTTATATAAGATGTATGAATTACACGAAGAAGCACGTAATGTTCTTGGTAATAATTATGATGAGAGAGAATATAATAAATATATTTTGACTCATGGTTGGACAGGTCTAAATAATTTAGAAGAACTTCATAAAGAATATATTAATTTAATAAAGTTCAAAAATAATTTATAAGATATAAGAGGCATATTTGAAAATATGCCTTTTATTTATAACTGTATTGACACGATAGTAAGTAAATATTATAATTATTACAATGTTAAGGTAACTTTACATTTAGGAGATATATTATGGAAAAGAAAGAAAATTTGATTTCGGTCATTATACCAATGTATAATGCTGAGAAGACATTAGATAGATGTTTAGGATCTATTCTAAATCAAAGCTATAGTAATTTAGAAATCATTATTGTAAATGATGGTTCAACAGATGGCTCAGTTCAAAAAGTAAAAGAATATCAAAAGAAAGATTCAAGAATTTATTTATTTAACGAAGAGAATCATGGAGTTTCACATGCTAGAAACGAAGGTTTAAAGCATGTCAATGGCGATTATATTCAATTCGTTGATTCAGATGATGATCTTGACTTAGATTATTTTAAGATTCAATTATCTCGTATTCTTGAAACAGGTGCTGATATGGCAATCTGTAATAATGTTCACCCATTCTTCTTAACATACCTTGAAGATAGAGTTTATGATATGACTAAGCATGATGATTTCATTGAACTATATCAACATACTTATGCACCAACATTACCATGGAATAAGCTAATTAAGGCTAGTGCAGTTAAGGGTATTCAATTTGCAGAAAATATTAAGTTTGCAGAAGATGAACTTTTCTTCTGTAATATTGTAAAGAATATTAAGAAGGTTGTTACTACATCTAAAGTTTTATATCATTATTTCTTAGCTCAAGCTTCAAATGGTGATTCAGAAACTTCAACAATTAATGACTTAATTAACGCTTCAAAGTTCTGGGAATATAAGACAAGCTTTTACTATAAGGGTTTATTATGCATTCCTAATCGTCTTCGCTATTTTGATGAAGCAATCCAAAATAAGCAAATTCCTATTACAGATGTAACTGAAATTTTATATTGCCGTGTATTTGATTATGCATTCTTCCAATATGCTGCATATGCAGGATTTGAAATTCCAGAAGAAAATATGTATAAAGAAATGATGAATATCTTCACAGATGCATTCTTCAATGAGTCAGTAAAAACACAAGAACGTTATGGCTTAAAATTCTTTGATTTCCAATCTAAGGATTTAGCACAAAAGGTTAAAGAGATTAATCACTATATTTATTGTGCGTACCAAGATATTTATAAGAATCACTTAAATTTAAAGCCTACATATGTTGCTATCTCTATTTTTACTAAGTTATTTGTAGTAGAAGATAATGATATTAACAATGTAAACTGGGTAAATAAGTTAGACAAGGCATTAAAGGAGAATTCAACTCCAGAAGCTGTCTATGTTAATAACCTATTAAAGTAGTATTGTTTAAAAATTGTTATTGTGTCAAAATCGGATAAAATTCATAAAAAAGGCCAATTTTTTTAAAAAAAGTTGGTTTTTTTTAATTTGAAACCGATTTCTTAAAATTTATATATACCAAATATTTTACATTTATGCTAGACTATTATTGTAATAATTTTAATAGCTTTATCTTGTATAATAGCTTAAATGTGGTAAGCAAGTTTCTACCTCTAAACCGTAAATTTAGAGACTATGAGATAAGAATTGTTTTTAAGCAATTTTTTGTTTTTTGCTTACCATCAAAAAAATGGATGGTATCAAAATGAGAAACGTAATTAATCAATTTCATAATTCTATTCATATGTATTTTATACAAGTGTTTTTGGCAAGGAACTGAGCCTGTTTTGGCTTTGTTCCTTTTTTTCGTTTTTAGGAGGAAAAATATGGCAATAGTTGGAATTATTATGGGTTCAAAAAGTGATTATGCAGTTATGAAAGATTGCGTTCTGACTTTGAAAAGCTTTGGAGTTGAATTTGAAACTAAAATTGTATCAGCTCATAGAACCCCAGAATTATTATATGAATATGCAAAAAGTGCTAAAGAAAGAGGGATTAAAGTTATTATAGCTGGTGCTGGTGGAGCTGCTCATTTGCCAGGTATGACTGCAAGTATGACTTCATTGCCTGTTATTGGAGTACCTGTTAAGAGTTCTAATTTATCAGGACTAGATTCACTATTATCTATTTGTCAAATGCCTGGTGGAGTACCAGTAGCGACTATGGCAATTAATGGTAGTAAGAATGCAGCTTTATTTGCTGTTTCGATACTAGCTCTAAATGATAGTAATCTTTCTAAGAAACTAGAAGAATTTAGAGAAAATCAAACAAAGGAAGTGCTTTTAAGTGAAATTTGATATTGGTATCATTGGTGGTGGCCAATTAGGTCAAATGATGGTAGATGAAGCTCATAAGCTTGGTGCCACAGTTGCTGTCTTAGATCCTGATATTGATTGTCCTTGTCATTTGAATGCTGATAAACTTATTGTTGGAGAGTACAATGATTTAGAAAAACTAGAAGAGCTTGGTGATATTACTAATTGTTTATCATATGAATTTGAGAATGTTGATGGGGTGACTCTTTCTAAATTAAATGATAAATATAATATACCTCAAGGAATCACACCTCTTTTAGTATCTCAGGATAGACTTAAGGAGAAAATCAACGCAAATAAAAACGGATTAAAGACGGCTAGATATTTTGATTGCTCGACTTTAATTGATTTAAAGAAGGCAATAAAGTTGCTTGGCTATCCTTGCTTATATAAAACTAGACGTGAAGGATATGATGGGCATGGTCAAGTTTTAATTAGAAATGAAAATGATATTGAAAAAGTGAAACCTTATCTTATAAACCATTTGGGGATTGTTGAAGAATATATTGATTTTGATTATGAAGTGTCCGTAATTATAATCAGGTCCAAAGATAAAATTATTACTTTCCCTGTGGGTAGAAATATTCATAAAAACGGAATTTTAGATATTTGTTATGTGTCACAAAATAATCAGGAATTATTCAAGAATTTAATTAAAGATAGCATTAATTTTATGGTTAGTGCTGATTATTATGGAATTCTTACAATTGAATATTTTGTCAAAGGAAATGAATACTATTTTAATGAGATGGCCCCAAGACCTCACAACAGTGGTCATTATACAATTGAAGGTTGTAATACAAACCAATTTAAGGAACTAGATAAATTCTTATTAAACCTTACCTTAGAGGAACCGAAACTAAAAAATGATGTCATTATGAAAAATATATTAGGTAAGGATTTATGCAATTTGGAGAAACTAAAACAAATACCAAATGCAAGTGTCCATATGTATGGTAAGAAGATTCAAAGAGAACTTCGAAAACTAGGACATATTACTTATTTAGGATTAAATTTAGAAGAATTTAGAAATTACCAAAAGAAACTAAACATTGAGGAATAAAATGAAAAAACGTATTTATGTAGAAAAGAAGGAAGGATTTCAAGTTGAAGCTAAATCAATTTTAGACGACTTAAATAGAAATCTAAACTTAAACTTAACTAGTTTAAGATTAATTAACATTTACGATGTATTTAATATTTCAGAAGAATTGTTAGAAAAAGCTAAATACAGCGTATTTGGTGAACTTGTTACAGATGATGTCTTTGATGAGCTTGACCTAAAGAAGAAAAAATACCTTGCGGTTGAATATTTACCAGGTCAATTTGATCAAAGAGCGAATCAAGCATGTGCCTGCTTAAAGCTTATTGACCCTAAGTCAAAAGCTAGAATTAAATCAGGACATGTATTAATATTTGATGATCAAGTTAAGAAACAAGACTTAACTAAAATCGAAGCTTATTATATTAACCATGTTGAATCAAGAGTTAAGAACTTAAAGAGATTAAGAGAACTTGATAAAGCGGAAGTTAAGAATGTTAAAATTTTGACTGATTTTAGAGAGTTAACTAAAGATAAGTATCAAGAATTTATCGACAAGTATGGTCTTGCGATGAACAAGGATGATCTTGAGACTGTTGTTTCTTATTTTAAGAGTGTTAAGAGAGATCCTTATGAGGTTGAACTTAGAATCCTTGACACTTATTGGTCAGATCATTGTAGACATACTACATTTAATACAAAGATTTGTGAAATTACCATTGATGAATCATTCATTTCATCTGAGATAAATGAAGCTTATGATCTTTATTTAAAGATGCGTGATGATTTGTCTAGAAATGATAAAGATATTTCATTAATGGATATGGCGACAATTGGAGCTAAATATTTGAAGAAACATGGTTATCTAGATGACCTTGAAGTTTCAGATGAAAATAATGCTTGTTCAATTTTTGTTAATGTCCATGTAAATTCTAAAATAGAAAAGTGGTTGCTTCAATTTAAGAATGAAACTCATAACCACCCTACAGAAATTGAACCATTTGGTGGAGCATCTACATGCCTTGGTGGTGCAATTCGTGATCCTTTGTCAGGTAGAGCTTATGTATATCAAGCGATGCGTGTAACTGGTAGTGGAGATATCTACCAACCTACAAGTGAAACATTACCTGGTAAATTGAGCCAAAGAGTTATTTCAACTAAAGCTGCACAAGGTTACTCAAGTTATGGTAATCAAATCGGTTTAGCAACAACTCATGTTAAAGAATTATATCATGATGGCTATGTCGCTAAAAGACTTGAAGTTGGTGCAGTTGTTGGTGCCGTTAAAGCTTCAAATGTTAGAAGAGAAGAGCCTGTATGTGGCGATATGATTTTACTTCTTGGTGGCGCAACTGGTAGAGATGGTATAGGTGGAGCTACAGGTAGTAGTAAAAAACATAATGAACATTCTCTTGAAACTTGTTCGAGCGAGGTTCAAAAAGGTAATGCTCCTGAAGAAAGAAAAATTGAACATTTATTCCGTCGTGCAGATGTTTGCAAGCTAATCAAGAAGTCTAATGATTTTGGTGCAGGTGGTGTATCTGTTGCAATTGGAGAACTTGCTGATGGTCTTGATATCTATCTAGATCGTGTACCTGTAAAATATACTGGTTTAAATGCTACTGAACTTGCGATTAGTGAATCTCAAGAGAGAATGGCAGTTGTAATTGATAAAAATGATTATAAGAAGTTTGTGAAGTGCTGCAGGGAAGAAAATATCATGGTAACTCACATTGCAGATGTTACAAATAATAACTGTTTGAGAATGTATTATAACAACACATTATATGTTAATTTATCAAGAGAATTCTTGAATAGTAATGGTGCTAAGCACTATACAGATGTTCATGTTAAGGCCCATAATTATGATGATTTCTTTGCAAGAACTATTACGGATTTACACAAGGACACACTTGAGTTATTAAAAGATAAGAATGTGGCAAGTCAAAAAGGTTTAGTTGAAATGTTTGATTCAACAATTGGTAGAAGCACAGTATTAATGCCATATGGTGGTAAATATCAATTAAGTGAAACACAAGTTAGCTGTCAAAAACTTCCCGTAGGTAATAAATCAACTACAGATGCTTCTATTATGAGTTTTGGATATGATCCTTATTTAACAACATCATCCCCATTCTTAGGAAGCCAATATGCAGTGATTGATTCTGTTGCTAAAGTTGTTGCAGCTGGTGCAGATTATCACAATATGCGATTTAGTTATCAAGAATATTTCCAAAAGATGAATTCGAAAGAAGCTTTTGGTCTTCCATTTGAATCATTACTTGGTGCTATTAAAATTCAAAATGATCTTAAACTTCCTTCAATTGGAGGTAAAGACTCAATGTCAGGTTCATTTGATGATATTCATGTACCTCCAATGTTGATGGCTTTTGGTATTACCATGGTTGACGCTAAAAATGTAATTTCTACTGATTTTAAGAAAAGTGGAAACTATTTATATTTAGTTAAACATACACCAAAGATTAACTATATGCCAAATATTAATGAGTTAGATGAAAATTTTAAATTTGTAAATCAAAACATCCTAAACCACAATATTGTATCAGCGTTCGCGCTTGGATTTGGTGGTTTGGTAGAAGCTCTAGCTAAGTGTTCATTTGGTAATAGAATTGGATTTGCAGTTAATTATAAGACTCCATTAGATAAGTCTTATGGTTCAATTCTTGTTGAGTCTAAGCAAAAGCTTGATTATCCTAATGCTATCTATTTAGGTAAAACTAGAGATGATGTCTATAAGTTGAATGATGTTTCATTCACTTATGAAGAATTATATGAAGCATCTTTTTCAAAATTTGCAACTATATATCCAATTGATACTAAGGAAACAACTTTAAAATATACTAAAGAAGTTAAGAAAGAAGTGGCTAAGTATCCATTTGAAGCTATTGAAAAGCCAGTTGTCTATATTCCAATCTTTCCAGGAACAAATTGTGACTACGATAGCGAGAAGGCTTTTGTAAAAGCGGGTGCTATAGTAAGAAAGACTGTATTTAAAAACTTAACTAGTAGAGATGTATTGAAGAGTATTAGCGATATGAAAAAAGAAATCAACAAAGCTAACATCTTAATGTTAGCAGGTGGATTTAGTGCTGCTGATGAGCCTGATGGTTCTGGTAAATTTATTGCTAATATCTTAAATAATAAAGAAATTAAGGAAGCTATAGATGACTTAATTAAGAGAAAAGGATTAATCCTTGGTATCTGTAATGGATTCCAGGCTCTGATTAAATCTGGCTTACTTCCTTATGGTAAGTTTGATTCATTATCTCATCATAGTCCAACATTATTTAGAAATGATTTAAATCGTCATATATCACATATTGCAACAACACGTGTTGCAAATACTAACTCACCTTGGCTATCAAGCTTTAAAGTTGGAGACATTCACAATATTGCAATTTCACATGGTGAAGGAAAATTTGTTTGTTCAAAAGAGATGCAAAATGCATTATTCGATAATGGTTTAGTTGCATTCCAATATTGTACATTAGATGGTGAAATAGCTACAAGAACACCAGATAATCCTAATGGTTCAACATGTGCTATTGAAGGTATTGTATCAAGAGATGGTTTGATTCTTGGTAAGATGGGTCATAGTGAACGTTATGAGAAATATAATTTTAAGAATATTTATGGAAACAAAGAAGAAGATATATTCTTAAATGCTGTTAATTATTTTAGAAAAATCAACTAAAGATATAAAAGTATAGGAAACAAAAAGGAGTTTAATTATGAAACAAAAAGAAATGTTATATGAAGGTAAGGCAAAGCAAGTTTTTGCAACAGATGATAATGATATCATTGTGATGCATTATAAGGATGATGCGACTGCATTTAATGGTATTAAGAAAGCTCAAATCAAAGATAAAGGTATTCTTAATAATGAAATCACAACTATCATTTTCAATGAATTAATCAAAGAAGGAATTCCTACTCACTTCATTGAAAAGTTAAATGATAGAGATCAATTATGCAAGAAGGTTACAATATTCCCTCTTGAAGTGATTGTAAGAAATATTGTGGCTGGTTCTATGGCTAAACGTCTTGGTATTGAAGAAGGTACTAAGATTAATAATACAGTATATGAATTATGTTACAAAAATGATTCACTTGGAGATCCTTTAATTAATGAGCATCATGCAGTGGCTTTAAATGTTGCAACTTATGATGAACTTAAAGAAATTTATGATTTGACTATGAAGATTAATGAAATCTTAAAGAAGTTATTTAAGTCAATCAATATAACATTAGTTGATTTCAAAATTGAATTTGGTAAGACAAGTGATGGTAAGATTGTCCTTGCTGATGAAATCTCTCCAGACACTTGTCGTCTATGGGATTCGAAAACAAGTGAAAAGCTTGATAAGGACAGATTTAGAAGAGACCTTGGTAAAGTTATCGAGGCTTATGAAGAAATTCTAGGAAGACTTAAAAATAGATAATATGGACCAAGAAATTTTTCGTGGATTACATGAAGAGTGTGGTGTGTTTGGTTGTTACAATGTAGATAATGCAAGCGAACATATTTATTACGCTCTTCATTCACTACAACACCGTGGCCAAGAAGGCTGCGGTATTGTAGTGGTAGATAATAATCAAAAATTAAATCGAAAAAAAGGGGAAGGGCTAGTATCTGAGATATTTGATAATGAAACACTTCGTTCACTTCAAGGGTCATCAGGTATCGGTCATGTTAGATATGCGACAAGTGGTGGTGGTGGAATTGAGAATGTTCAGCCATTCTTATTCAGACACCATGGTGGTGATTTCGCACTTGCGCATAATGGTAATTTAGTAAACAGTAATGAGCTTAGAAGATTTTTAGAAGATAATGGTTCTATTTTCCAATCTACAAGTGATAGCGAAATTTTAGCTCACTTGATTAAAAAGGATAATCCAGACAGCAATCGTACTGATGTTATTTTAAGAGCTTTAAATATGATTGAAGGGGCTTTTGCCTTCTTAATTATTACTAAAGATAGACTATATGCTTGTCGTGATAAGTATGGCTTAAGACCACTTTCTATTGGTAAGTTAAATAATGGTTATGTTGTTGCAAGTGAAACTTGTGCTTTAGATATTGTTGGTGCAACTTTCATTCGCGATGTCTTACCAGGTGAAGTAGTAGTTATTGATCAAAGAGGCATAACTAGTTTTGATTATTCTAAATATAAACATCATTACATGTGTGCAATGGAATATATTTATTTCAGTCGACCTGACAGCGATATTGAAGGTGTAAATGTACACGCATTTAGAAAAGAATCAGGACGCGTGTTAGCACGTGAACATCCTGTTGAAGCCGACATTGTTGTTGGTGTTCCTGACTCAAGCTTATCAGCTGCGATTGGATATGCTGAAGAAAGTCACATTCCTTATGAAATGGGACTTGTTAAGAATAAATATGTTGGTCGTTCATTTATTGAACCTAGTCAAGCGCTAAGAGATAGAGCTGTTATGATGAAGCTTTCTCCTGTAAGAAGTATTGTATCAGGTAAGAGAGTGGTTTTAATTGATGACTCAATTGTTCGTGGTACAACTAGTAAAAGAATTATTAAGCAATTGAGAGACTTTGGTGCTCGAGAGATTCATGTTCGTATCGCAAGTCCTCAAATTATATCACCTTGTTTCTACGGTGTTGATATTTCAACATATGATGAGCTTGTATCTGCTCATCACAATGTTGAAGAGGTTAGAAAAATTATTGGTGCAGATAGCTTAGCATTTTTATCAGTAGATTCTTTATATAAAATTGCTAAACGTTTTGAATTATGCACTGCTTGTTTTACAGGCAAGTATCCTACAGAATTATATTCATCAATTTATGATGCAAACAAAGATAACAAATTTTAAGAGGTAAGTATGGCTATTGATTATGAGAATGCCGGTGTTTCACTTGAAGCCGGATATGATGTAGTAAAGAGAATTAAGAAACACGTTAAATCAACAGAACGTTTTGGTTCGATGGGAAACATCGGATCATTTGGGGGAATGTTTAATTTAGCAAGCCTTAATTACAAAGAACCAATTTTAGTATCAGGTACTGATGGTGTTGGTACTAAATTGAAGATTGCGTTTGAAATGGATAAGCATGATACAATCGGTATCGATGCTGTTGCAATGTGTGTCAATGATGTATTAGCTCAAGGTGCTGAGCCTCTATTCTTTCTTGACTATATTGCCCAAGGTAAGACTATTCCTGCGAAGGTTGAGCAAATTGTTAAAGGAATTTCAGATGGATGCAAGATGGCTAATTGTGCCTTAATTGGTGGTGAAACTGCAGAAATGCCTGGTATGTATCCTAATGGAGAATATGACATTGCTGGTTTCACAACGGGTGTAGTTGAAAAAGAAAATTTAATTGATGGTACACGTTGTAAGGTTGGAGATGTATTACTTGGGATTGAATCAAGTGGAGTTCATTCTAATGGATTTTCACTTGTTAGAAAGATTGTGAGTGATGCTAATCTTGATTTACATAAAGTTTATCCAAATCTTTCCGAAAAAACACTTGGTGATGTTTTGTTAACTCCAACAAATATTTATGTTAAAGAAGTATTAGAGTTGATCAAAACTTTAGATGTTCATGGCGTTGCGCACATTACAGGCGGTGGCTTTGATGAAAATATTCCTCGTATTTTATCTGAAGGACAAGGTATATATGTTAAAGAAGGTTCTTGGCCAATTCTTCCAATTTTTAAATTTTTAGAAGAAAAAGGTAATATTGACCATAGAGAAATGTTTAACATTTATAACATGGGTATTGGTATGGTAATTGCATTACCTGAAAAAGATGTTGCTAAGGCAATTGAAATCTTAGCTAAGTATAATCGTCATGCTTATCAAATTGGTAAGATTACTGATAAGCCAGGCGTAGAAATAGAACTTTGTTAATATGAAGAATATTGCAATTTTTGCATCTGGTTCTGGTACAAACTTTGAAGCTATTGTTGATTCTATCCAAAATCATACAATTGAAAATGCAAATGTATCAATTCTTATTTGCGATAGAAAAAATGCGTATGTAATTGAACGCGCTAAAAGATTAAATATTAAATATGTGTATGTAAATGCTTTAAAGTTTGATACAAGAGAAAAATATGAAGAACATATCGTTAGTATTTTAAAGCCTCTGAATATTGATTTGATTGTGCTTGCCGGATATATGAAAATCATAACAGAGGTATTACTTACTAATTATAAGAATAAAATTATCAATATTCACCCAGCATTACTTCCTTCATTTAAAGGTGCACATGGCATTGAAGACGCATTTAATTATGGCGTTAAAGTGTTTGGTGTAACCATTCATTATGTGTCTAGTGAATTGGATGGTGGTAAGATTATTGCTCAAAGAGGATTTGAATATTATGGAAAAGATATTGATGAGCTTGAAACAAAAATACATGAAGTGGAACATAAATTATATCCGGAAGTCATCAATAAACTTTTAAAAGGAGAAATGTAAAAATGAAACGTGCATTAATTAGCGTTAGCGATAAAACTGGAATTGTTGATTTTGCAAGAGAATTATCTAATCTAGGTTATGAAATTGTATCAACTGGTGGTACTAAGAAGGCTTTAGATGAAGCTAATATCGATACAATTTCAATTGAAACCGTAACAGGTTTCCCT
>Ga0247611_10007684_pt1 | contig 13443 bp, 15 predicted proteins | sample 177DNAGHGhighgp2_FD_192422 | JGI IMG/M metagenome (GOLD analysis project Ga0247611, IMG submission 192422) | Sheep rumen microbial communities from Palmerston North, Manawatu-Wanganui, New Zealand - 1770 DNA GHGhigh gp2 | ecosystem: Host-associated > Mammals > Digestive system > Stomach > Rumen... | reverse complement strand
AATTTAAAATAAGAATTAAAATTAGATAATAATAAAAATAATTTATATAAAAATAAAATAGATTATATAACTGTTAATGGTAATAATAGAATTAATATAAAAATTAATCAATATAAATCAGGAGAAATAAAACAATGTTATTTAATTATTAAAAATAATAATATAATAGATAATTTAGAAATAATAAATAAAAGTATTATGATAAAAAATGATGTATCATTAAATATAAAATCTTATATTTACATTGAAAATGATAATTTAATAAAAAATATATATTATAGTAATTGTGAATTAATATATGATGAATTAAAGAATACAAAATTAATACAATATCAATATACAAAAGAAGAATTAGATACAATAAAAGATGAACATAAAAATAAAGAAAGTGAATATAGATTATGGAAAGAAAAAAATAAAATATTAAATGATATAGAAAAAGAATATGTAAGAAAAGAAGAAGAATTATTAAAAGCTAATAATAATAATAGAAATATAAATGATTTATATCAAAATAAAATAAAAGAAAGAGAAATGCAAGATAAATTATATTTAGAAAGAGAACAAAAAATAAAAGAATTAAATAATATAAGATATATAGAAGATTTAGAAAAGTATGATATATTTGAAAAAAAGAATGATATAATAAGAGAAGCAGAAAAAAAAATAATAGATTTATTTAAAAATAATGAAAATGAAAATATAGAAGAATTAAAAAAAGAAACAATTAATATAATAAGAGAGGCATTTAAATAATACCAAAAATCTAATATTGATTAGATTAAAGAATAATAAATTATTAATATATTTAAATTATTAATATATTTAAATTATTAATATATAAAAATAAATAAAAAAACTAAAAAAATGAATATATTATATTCATATAATATATTATAATAAAAATGAATTTAAATATTAAATATCGTCCAAAAACAATTAATGAATGTTATATCAGTGATGAAAATAAGAAAAAATTAAATAGAATGATAGAAAAAGAAAGTTTTAGAAATATGATATTTTATGGTGATGTTGGAACGGGTAAATCAACAGTAATAGATATTATATTAAAAAGTAATCAATTTAAAAAAACTAAGATTATAAAAATAAATTTATTATTAGATAAATATAAAAAAATAATGGCAAGTTTAATTAATGATGAATATAATGAATGGAAAAGTAAAGGTTATAATGTATTAATATTATTAGAAAATTTAGATTTAATAGAAACAAAAACAAGAGTTCAATTAAATATAAATGTATTTTTAAATAATATTACTGATAATTCATTAATATTTTTTATTGAAAGTAATAATATTATTAATATTGACAAATCTGTTCAAAATCATACTATTAATATGTTATTTAATACATTAGATTATAACCATTATAATAAATATGTTAAATCTATTTGTAATAAAGAAAAAATTAAAATAAATAATGATATAATTGAAAAATTATTTGTTATAACAAATGGTGATATAAGAAATACATTAAATCAATTAACAGCATTATATTTATGTAATAAAAATATTACATTAAATTTATTTGAAACAGTATTTAATTTACCAAGTTCAACAGTTATTAATAATATAATTAAAAATATTATTAATAAAGAAAATTATGATAATATAATTAATAATTGTAATTTATTATATGATAATAAATTTTCTTGTAATGAAATTTTATTAAATATATTTAATATGATTTATAATTATAATATTGAAATTGATAAAAAAATGTTATTATTAGAAAAATTAGGTAAAAATATTTATAAAGTTTCTAAATATTCTAATAATAATATTGATGATTTAATTAAAGTTATTGATAAATTATATAATATTGACTATAATTTAAATAATTAATATTATTTTATTTAAATAAAATAATATATTAAAAAAATTATTTTGAATATATATCAATAAATGTATTATAAATTTCTTTAATACAATTATATTTTTTAATTAATTCATTAAGTTCTGTAAAATTATGATTTAAATCATAATTTAAAATAGCTTGTTGTATTATTAACAAATCATTTTTAGTTAATTTAGAAATTTTACCTTCTAAACTAATACGATATTGTAATTGATTTGTAAAAATATCAATAATACCAGAATGATTATTAAAAATATGTAAAGACATCGTTTTAATTTTTAATTTATAATAATATTAATAATATATATCAATCAATTTTTTATTATTTTATTTAAATAAAATAATTAATTATAATTAACATCTACTTGCATATATTCCTAATCTAAAAAGAGATTGAATTTTATTATTATCTAATTCATTATTATCTTTATTTATTAATTCTGTTTTATTATATTGTCCATCTAATAATTCAAATTTAATATTATAATTTTAATTATTAAGATTTAATAAAAATTTAATTTCTTTATTTAATTCATCATATAAATTTAAATTATAAATATAATATAAAGCATAAATATTTAGTTGTGTTATATATTTTAATTCAAAATTATCATCATTAAATTTATCTTCATAATTTTCTGTCATATTATTAATAATAAAAATAGGTTTTTCTTTTTGATTATTAAAATATTTTAATTTATTTGTTAATTTAATAATTAAATTTAATTTCTTTTTAAAATCTTTTTTATTTATTATTTTATAACATAATTCAATTAATTTATAATTAACCATATCATTTATTTCACATAATTCAGATGATATATATATTATTATATCTAATAAATCTTTAAATCCTATTTTATCAGATTCCAATGTTTCAATAGCATATTCAATATTATAAATTTGAATATATAAATTATCTTCAGGACTTTTTAAATTATTATAATTTTTAAAACATTTATCAAAATTATCATAAAATATTTTATCTGTTAAATTATAATTATAAAACATAATAAATAATTGTTTAATTAATAATAAATGATTTTTATCTTTTAAATTATTATATATTTTTAAAAATGAAGTAATATAATTATAATTTTTAATACATTGAGGAATATATAATTTATAATCATAACTTCCTTTTATAATTTTATTTTTTTCATTATCATATAATATTTTATAATTATTTTTAATATCATTAATTAAAATTTTTTCTCCTTCTATCATATTAATATAATTTTCTTTTAAATATATATTTCCAATTATATCTAAATTTTCATTATAAATATATGTATAATTATCTTGATCCATATATAATTTAATATTATTATAATTATTGATATTATAAATAAAATTCAATTTTTCATTCATAATACAAATTTTATTTAAAATATCTTGATTTATAAATTTATATTTATTAATATTTAGTTTTTCAATTTCATTATTTAAATTATTTTTATCATTTAATAAAATTTGTTTAATATTATTATTTAAATTTTCTTTTTTATTATCAGTAATATTTTTTAAATAATAATTATTTAAAAAATTAATTTTATAATTATCATCTTTATTAATTATTAATTTATAAATTATTTTATAATTATTTATTTTATTTATTATTATATTATTATCTTGTTTAAATATATGTAAATATAAATTATAACAATTATTTAATAAACATTTTGATAAATTATATTTAAATTTACTCATTCTATTATCTAAATATATTATTTTTTTAAGTAATATATAATCAATATTAGTTTCATGACCTTTTATATAAATATATTTAAATCTATCATTATTTTTATTAATAATTTTATCTTTTTTAATATTTTTTATTTTTATATCTTGAATTTTATTACTTAAATTTAATAAATATTTTTTTATTTTTATTAAATTATTTATTTCATTTAAATTATTAATATTATCATTTTCATCAAATATTTTTATTTTATGTCTATAATTAAATTTATAATAATGATTACAATATATTTTATTATAAATATTATAATATAATACAAAATTATTATTAATAAATTTTAAATAATTATAAATTTCTTCTGTTAAATTATCTATTTCTGTTAAATCAATATCTTTATAATATCTAATATCATGATTACCTAGAATTAATATTAACTTATCATTTAATTTTTCTTTTAACAATTTTATTATATTATAACAATTTATAAATTCATCTTTTTTATAATCTTCAAATAATCCTTCTTTATAATAAATATTATTATATTTATTATATTCATAATATGTAATATCTAAATTTTCATGAAATGGATCAAATATTGAAAGAAAAGGCAATGCCTTTTCTTACTTGATGAAGGTTTTACCTTCATCATCACCTAATAATATTATTATTTTATTAGAATCAATTATACATTTTAATAATTTATCAGAATTTTCATTATTAATATTTGTTATATCAATTCCAAATACATTATTTATTATATTAAATAATATTGATATATCACCATGTATATCACCAATGATTATATATTCTTCACTCATTATTATATATTATTATTATTTTATTTAAATAAAATAATTAATTTAATGATAATTTTTATCTGTATCTAAATAATTTTCATAAATACCTAATCTAATATTAAATATTATTTGATAATTAATATTTAAAGGAGATTGAATTTTATTATTATCTGTTTCATTAATATCTTTATTTATTAATTCTATTTTATTATATTGTCCATCTAATAATTCAAATTCAATATTATCAATATTAATTAAATTACTATCATTAACATAAAATATATTATGGTCTTTAATAAATGGTTTTAATAACATAAAATTATCATTATAAACTTTTCTAGGATAAAATAAAATATTAGAATTATTAATATTTTGATTTGTTCCTAATGAAATATTATTTGTTAAATTATTCATTTTTAATAAAATAAATCTTGAATTATTTAATTTTTCATTATTATCTAATTCGTATCTTTCATCAATATTAAATTCTGTTCCTGTTTTTAAATTATCAAATTGTTCTTTATTAAAATTCTTACTATTTCTATCATATGTTTCATCATATTCATCATTATTTTTATCGGTTCTTTCTGTAATAAAATTATTAAATTCTGTTTCATCCTTAAATTGTTTTTTCATATAATTATAATATAATTTATTATAATATTTATTATTTTCATCTAATTCTTTTACATATAATTTATTTTTAATAAGTATTTTATTAAATATTGTTGAAATGTTTTCATAATATTTAATAAAATCATCATATTCTTTTTTATCAAATTTATTACTTTTATTATCATATTCTGGAATATAATTTGGATTATTAAACATTGTTTTTAATATATATTCATCTATTTTATGTGAATTAATATAATTATTTTCATATTCATAATCATAATTATTACTTAATTTATCTAATTTATCATCATAATATGAATTATTATTCATTGTAAATAATTTTAAATATTTTTGAATATTATTATAAGTTGTAGCATAATTTTCATCATAATTTGGATCATTAATATTTGTTTTATCATTTAATTTATGATAAATAGGACAAATAATACTATCAATTTTAATATATTTAACATTTTTAAAATTCTTTTGAATAAAAGGACTTAATTCATTATTTTTATTAAATGAATTAGATAAAGTTAATTTAAATTTAAATGGATCAGGATAATTAATAATATTTCTATCTAAACTATCAACTGTAATATGATATTCTTTAATATATTCATTAAAAATATCATCTTTTAAATTATCATGTAAAGTAGGTTGTTTTTGAGTTTGTAAATGATTAATTAAAGGTTGATTAGGTTTAAAACTATCAGGAAAATTTTTATTTTCTATATTTTGTAATTGTATATGAGATGGATATTTAAATTGTTCATTTGGATTATTATATGTAAAATTAATATTAGATGGATTAGAGGATAAATTTGGTGTATACATTAAAAATGATTTTTTATTATATATTATTTAATTATATTTTTTATTTTTAAATGACTAATAATTTAATTATTCAAACTAAAAAAGATTATAATAATTATATTAAAAATAAGTATATTAATATAACAGATTTTAATATTAGTACAAATTTTATAAAAATATTATAATTAATAAATTATTTTATTCAAATAAAATAATTCAATTAATTCTTCTATAATAACAAAAAACAACTTTATAATTTAAATTATCAATAATACAATCATCATTATATAAATTATTAAATTCATCTTTAATAAAATATAAATTATCAGATAATGTTTTAACTATTTGTTTATTTAATCTGCTTTTAAAGGTATCAAATCTTAATAAATCAATAATATTATTTTCTCTATTAATATAATCTATTTTATAATAAATAAAATGTGAATCAATTGGTTTTTTATTAACATGTTCAGGAAAATTATCTAATAATGATAAATTATTTATTACAATAATAAAAGAATGTAAATAATATTGTTTTCCATTTAATGGAATATAATATGGATATTTAATTCTAATATCATACATATTATATAATTCATAAATATATGAATATATTTGTTCATAACTATATCGTGATAATTTTAATTTATTATTTAACATATATAAACTTAATATATCATGAATTGGACAAGCAATTAATAAATTAATTGGAGTATTAATAATATTTTTAAGATAATATCTAATATTATTTTGAATATTATCATTAAAATAATATTTATTATTAATTTCTTTAAAATTAAGTTTATGTAATTTATTATTACATAAAGGAGAATTATATTGTTCATCAATGCTTTCATATTCTTTATATAATTTTAATTTTTTATAATCTAATTGATTTATTCCATAATCTTTATTATAAGTATCATGAATAATTTTAACATCATTAAAAATATAATTTTTATTACAATAATAAATAAATGATTTTAAATTTTTATTTTCTTCATCTAAAATTTTATTACTAAAATTATATTCAATAATACAATCATTAGTAAATTCATCATCTAATAATAATAATAAATCTTGAATAACATAAAAAGGATACATTTTATATCCTGGTATTCCTAATAAATATTTATTATTTATTTTTTCATTTAATAATTGTTTTAATTGTATAAATAAATTATCATTATTCTCTTCAGTTATATTTTGAAATAATTTATAAAAATCATATTTATTACTTCCTCCTTTAATTTTTTTCACTTTCTATTATATCAGATGTTAAATTATCATTATTTTCTTTTTTTATTTTAATATTTAAAAATTGTCTTGTAAAATTACCATTATTAATAAAAAAATTAAATGCACTTTTTATCCAACATTGATATATATTTAATATTTCTATTTCATTTGTTGTATTATAATATTTTGTTAATCTAAATGGATAATCTATTTTATTTAATAAATCTTTTTTATCAATTAATTCTTTTTCTTTATTTTTTATAATTTGAAAATCATTATTATATATTTTAAATTCTTCAAATAATTCTAAATTATTATAATCATTATAAATTAATATTTGATTTTCTTTATTAATATATATTATAAATGATGTATTAATTAATCTAAATAAATTATATTTATTAAATATATTATTAATTTCTAATATTTTATTTATTAATTCATCTGGATTAATTGGTTTATAAAATCTATTTTTAGTTATTAATTTATTATTATCTTCTATAATATTATTTTTAAAACTTAAAATTTGTTTATTTATTTGGTCTTCATTTAATATATTTATTTTATAATATAAATATTGATGTAAATATTTATCATATAATTTATTTTCAAATATAAAACTAATATTATTTTTACTTATTATTTGATTAAATAAATCAATATATCCTTTTTTATTTTTTTTATATTCTAATAATAAATTAAATAATTTATATTTATCATTTGAATTAGTTAAATTTAAATTTAATAATTCATTTTGTATTTTTTTAATATCTTCTTTATGAATATCAATTATATATTTATTATAATATCTATTTAATTTTTTAATTTGATTTCTAATATATTCAAAATCCATTTTATATATTTTATTAATATTTTTTATTATATTATTTATTTTATTTTAATAAAATAAATTTAATTAATTCTTCTATAATAACAAAAAATTTATTTTTCAAATAAATTTTAATAAAAATTAAAATTTTCATAATTTAAATTATTAAATTCATCTTTAATAAAATATAATTTATTAAATAAAATATTTATAATATTTTTATTTAATATTAAAAAATATTTTCTTATTTTTTAAATTTAATACATAAGATATTAAAATATTATCAAATAATAATAAATAATTTAAAGTTTTTTTATCAAATAATTTATAATTTTTTGATTTATTTAATATTTTTAAATATTCATAAAATTTTTTAATTATATTATTATCAAAAGTATTATATAATTTTTTATATAATTGTTTGAAATTTATTTTATTTGTATTAATATTTATGTTAAATAAATATTGATATAATTTTATTAATTCATTTTTATAATTTGTAATAATAGTTTTATTATTATTTATTTCAATATCAATTAAATTATATTGTAATTTATAAATAAAATGTTTTAAATTAAAATATTCAATATATCCATATTTTAATTTAATAATATATTGATATAAATAAAAAGTAAAAAATTCATTATTTTCAATTTCTTTATTTAATTTAATAATTTTATCAAAAATCATATTATTAAATTTATGATTAGTAATAAAAAAATTACTTGATAATATTAAATTATCTTTATTAATATCTTTTGTATTATAATTATGAAAATTATAATGGCATTTTGTAAAAGGATAAACTGAAAATATTACATCTAATTTATTTTTAATATAATAATTATAGGAATAAATCCATAATTTAAAATCATTCATATTAATTTTAACTCCATAATTAAAATAATATAAAATATCAAAAATAAAAACATTATTAAATTTATTATTTTTAAAATTAAATAAAGGCAATAAATTAATTAATGATTTTGTATTTTTATTAAATTTGTATTTAATTATTAAAATATTATCATTTAATATTTTATTTATTTCATTCATATATTTTTTATTTTCATATATTGAATTATGAATAAATAATAATATTGATAAATTAAATTTTTCTGATATTTTTTTACAATATTTTAATATGTTTAAATATAATTTATTAAATCTATTTATTGTTATAAAATCTATTTTATATAATGCAATTGATATTACATTATTAGATATTTTAGAATAATTAATTTGATTAAATAAATTATTATAATTTGTATTAGTTATTATATCCATTATTATATATAATAAAATATGATTATTTTATTTGAATAAAATAATTTTTATTTTATTAAATTAAATATTTAATAATAAAAATATGAATAAAATTACTGATTATATTGATTTTTTATTTGATTTTAATTATTTAAGTTATAAATATCATCTTGATATGGATGAATTAGATTATTATAATTGTTGTTCTTATTGCCAATCAATTATAAAAGATTATGATTTAAATAAAATAGAAGATAATAAAAAAAATAATCAAATGTATAATGATTTATAATATTGAATATAATAAAAATGGAAATATATTTAATTATAATATATTATTAAATACAATAACATTTTTATATCAAGAAACAGAATATAAATTTATTAATCCATTAGGTGATTATATTTATAAAATAATTAAAAATAAAATATATTTTAAGTAATTTTTATTTAAATAAAATAATTAAAAATTAGATAAATTAATTAATTGTTCATATAAAGGTTTTAATTTGTTAAATTTATTCTTATAATTTTCAATTTCTTTTAATAAATTATTATTTTTATTTTGTTCATCATTTAATGATTTTTTTAATTCATTAATTTCATTATTTAATTCTTGAAATATTATATTATTATTATCTCCATTATTATTTTTAATATAATTATATAATTCTTCTATTTTTTTAGTTAATGCATTATTTTCTTGAATAATTTTAATATCTTGTTTATCAATATTATTATATTTTTCTTTCATATTATTTAAATCTTTAATTTCTTCTTTTATTTTATTATTTTCATCAATTAATAAACTTAATTTATCTTTTAATTCTTTATTTTCATTCTTTAATGAATTAATTTTATTATTTTGTTTATTAATTAAAATATTTTTTTCATCAATAATTTTTCCATTTATTTTTTGTTGTGGATAATCTTTAATTATATTTGATAATTCATTATTTAAATTATTTTTAATATTATTAAATTCTTTATCATAATTTTCACATTGATTTTTATATTTATTAATTATTTGTTGAAACTCTTTATTAATTTCTTCAATATTATTATTTCTTTTAATTTCTTCTTTTAATTTATTAATTTCATTATCTTTTTCATTTATTTTTTGTTTATAAATTATTTCTTCTCTTTTATAATTTTCATAATCTAATGAAATTAATGAATTAAAATAATTTGAATTATATAATAATAAATATATATCATTAACAAAATTTTTATAATTTATAATAATATTCGTATTAATTTGAATTTTATTATCATTATAATCAATATTTATTATATTATTATAATAATTATAATTATTAAAAATAAAATCATTATCTAAACATTTTATTATTTTACAATATTTAGATTTATCATTATTATAAATTTCTATTTTATAATAATTATTCATAGAAGATAATATTATTAAACAAGCATCTTTAAAATTAATATCATTATTTAATTTTTTATTATTTGAAAAAATATTTATTAATTCTTTAATATATTGAATTGAATAATTATTAATTAAATTATTAATATGACTTTCAAAATTACTTTCATAATAATTATCTTTAATTAATTCATTAAGTTCATTATAACGATAAATATGATAATCTAAAAATTTAACAAAATTACCTTCCATAAGAAAAAAATATATTAATAAATAATAATTAAAAAATCATTTTTTTAAAATAATAAATTAATTTTATTTTTAAAAATAAAATAAAAAAATTGAATTATTTTTTATTAATTAAAATTATATTATTTTTATTAAAATGGAAAAGAAAACAGATTATTATTTACAAACTAAGTATAAAACTATTTTTAATCATGAATATCATACAGAAAGATTTAAAGAATTATTTTATACGAAAATACCAGATGGATGGGATATTTTAAATGATAAATATTTAATAATTATCGAAAATAAGAGTGATAAGAAATTAATAAAGAAAGGTGAAGAACAATTATTTAATTATTATGATATTTTAAGTGATGATAATAAAAATAAATATATAATATATTTAATATTAGGATTTGGTTTTAATAATGAATCATTTGATTATAATATATATGATAAAAATAAAAATAAATTAAATATAACATTAGAAGAATTAAAAAATACAATAGGAAATATTATGAATAATTTAAATTTTAAATTATTACGTAATCCAGAAAAAAGAAATTTATTATTTAATAAATATCATCCATATTTTGGTATTTATAAAGATAAATTTTATAATTTAACTTATAAAGAACATAATATTGATGCTTGTTCTGCACAAGATGTTGATATTGTTTGTACATATAATCAGTTTGAAAAAGAATTACATTTATATTTTGATGGATATAAAACATTTTTAATTGATAAAAAACAAAGAGCTTCTGTTTTTTGTCCATATATAAAATAATTTCTTTATAAAAAATTAATTATTTTATTTAAATAAAATAATATTAATTATTAAAATTTAATAAAATATTTTAAAAATAAATAATTACTCATAATTAATATATTTATTTAATATAATTATATTATTTCATTTTTTTAGATAAAATAAACATAAAATATTTTAATAAAAAATAATTATAAAAAAATATAATAATGAGTAATTTTAAAATAATATGTTATGATAAAGATAATAAAATTATTGAAAATAATTTATTAAATAATACAGATTTTTTACATAATTATAAATTAAATGAATATTTACGTATTCCAAATAATGAAATATTTCAAGAAAAATTTAATGTTTTTATAAAACAAGAAATAAAACATAATAAATTTAATAATATGAATTTTATTGAAAAAGTTTGTTATTGTTTAAATAAATTAACATATTATTATGATAATTCAGATATTATTTATAAAATAGAATTTATTAATAATAATGACAAATTTATTATTAATAAAATTTCTTCTAATAAAATTTATAATATTATTTATATTAAAAATGATATTGAAATATTTAATAATAATATTTTTTTATTTAATAATTTAAATATTTTTTGTGATTCTTATTCTTGTTGTGCTTTTTCTTTTATTAAAGAATTTCATGATAATTTTAATAGTAAATCTTTTATTATTAAAATCCCTTTAGGTGATTATGTTTATGATTTATTAGAAAATAATTTAAAAAATAAATTATTTGATATTAATAAAGAATAATATTTTATTATTAATATTTTTTATAAGTTTGTTTATTTAATTGCATTTATATTATATAATTAAAATAAGTAATATTAAAAAAAAATGAATAATTAAATATTAATTATTAAATTATATTTTTTTGAATAAAAAAATGAGTGAAGAAAATAATAACATTAATAATAATAAAGATTTAATAAATAATGAATTACAAAAATTAAATGAAAAAAATAATCAAATTGTAATAACTAAAATAAAACATAATATTATTCAAAAAATTATTGATTATTTAAATGATTATACATTATATGATTATAAAGAAATAAAAGAAATAATTAATAATTTAAAAAAAAATAAAGATATTGATAAAATAAATAAATTTTTTACTTATGATAATATTATGAATATTATTTCAATTTATTATTATAATAAATTTAAATCTTCATTATTTAATATTTGTAAAGAAAATATTTTAAGAAGTATTTACTTTGAAATTATTCCAAATAATTATAATAATAATATTATTGAATATTTTAAAGATGATTTAGAAGATTGGACTTTTCCTTTAGATTATAATGATATTAATTTAGATTTACCTATTGATAATAATTCTAATGAAATTATATACAAAATATTAAAACTTAAAAATCAATTATATAATCAAATATCAAATTCATTAATTACACATGAACATTTAATTTTTGAATTAGATAAATTAGAAAGAAAAATTATTAATGAAATTAATGATATTAAAAAAGAATTATTAAATTAATTTAATTAATTAAAAAAATGATTTTTTTTATTATTATTTTAAAATTATAATATTTTTTATTAATGGAAGAATTAATTATTGATGAAAATAATGTATATGAATTAAATAATAAAGGAATTATTAAATATAAAAATAATGAATTAAAATTAAAATCATATGTTAATAAATTAACAATTAATTTACCTAATTTAATATATTTAAAATGTTATAAAAAAGATATAAATGAATTAAATATTAATAATTTAATTAATTTAAAATATTTAAATTGTTCTACAAATAAATTAAATGAATTAAATATTAATAATTTAATTGATTTAGAATATTTAAATTGTTCTTATAATAAATTAAATGAATTAAATATTAATCATTTAATTAATTTAAAAG
>Ga0247611_10007683_pt1 | contig 13447 bp, 2 predicted proteins | sample 177DNAGHGhighgp2_FD_192422 | JGI IMG/M metagenome (GOLD analysis project Ga0247611, IMG submission 192422) | Sheep rumen microbial communities from Palmerston North, Manawatu-Wanganui, New Zealand - 1770 DNA GHGhigh gp2 | ecosystem: Host-associated > Mammals > Digestive system > Stomach > Rumen ... | reverse complement strand
ATCCCCAATCCCCAATAACCCAAAAATAATTTTTATAATAATAAAAGAATATTTATCCAAAGCCCGCACATTTAAATTAAAATTAAAATAATAAATGGAGGAAAATCTCCAAATATTAATAGATAACATATGGGAAACAAATACAAACAGTGAAGAACTTATAATCCAAAAATTATACAAAATATGCTTTGAATCAGTATTAAATAAGGAAAAAAAAAGTAAGTCATAAATAATATAATCATCAAAATTATTTAATATGTAGTCTTCTTATGTTCCCGCTTAATAAATAGCAATGAAAATTTATTTAAATATTTAAATAGTAAATGCGGTATTACAGATAGGAAATCGACATCATTTCGTGGAAAAATTATTGAATTTTTAAAAGATTTCATTACCGAGTATGAAGTATATTGTATGGATTATTTAGAATATATTCATAAGATGTCTTTAGGTATATATAGTTCAGAGCAAAGTATGATAGTAAAAGAAAAAATATTAAAATTAACAGCGAAAATAGTAGAAAAATTTCCTGTTGAAATGATCGAAAATATATATAAACCAAAACAATATTTAGAAAATCTTTTAACAGAAATTAGATTAAGTAAATTAACTTCTACTATAAAAGGTGGAATTTGGTCTATTATAGGTATATTAATTGGAAAATTTTCAATATTATTGAATAGTTATAAAATAGAAGTTCATGATGTAATATTTGCTGATTTTAAAAAAATAGTATCACAGAAAAAGCCAGAAATAAAAGCTTTACAAGGAATATTAAAAGGTTATGAATATTTATTAGATGATCCACATTTAAAAGCAAATGATATCGAGGAATTATATCATTATTTAAAATCTTTAATACATCCTTTAGATGATGCTAATACTATAAAAATAAATAAATTAGCATTAAAAGTTATTTCAGAACATGGTAAAGTTTTCACACAGCAATTACAAAGAGAAAGTATAGAGTTATTTGATCAAGTTTTCGAATTATGTAATCATAAAAATTATGAATTAAAAATGTGTGCTAATGAAGCTATCGAAAAAATATGTATGCATATTAGTGATTGTTTATTAGAAAAAAATACTATGCATAAAGATGTATTTAAATATTTATTAAGAAAAATTGAAGAAGTTCTTGAGAAAAGATCCCAATATATAATGATAAATACAGCTATTTCATTAATAGGTATTTTTTCTGATGCGATTGTCAGATTTATGGGAAAAAATATTTTATTGAAATATTTAGAAGAATTAATTGTTATATGCGATAAAGATATATTATACTCAATTGGAAAAGATTCATATAATCAAGCCAAACAAATGAATTACGATTCGAATAGTAGTGCTTATAGTGATCCTTCGAGTAAATATAAACCAAGTAAAAATATCAAAAATATTTTATATATTCAAAGACAATATTTTAGTATATTAGATGCTTATTCAAATATTATTTCAAATTTAGATGAAATATCCGAATTAGCCATAAAACATTTTTATAATGTTTTAATGATAGGATTTTCTATTCATTCAAAATTTTATTTTAAATATAAACCACGTCTTTGTTCAAGTATTGCTAATATTATAGTAAATATGGTCAAACATAAAAATTTTTTTTGGTCTTTTATTAGAAAGATAATAAAAAATGGATTTGTTGAAAGTATTAAAATGACAACAGATATGATATTTAAAGAAAATTATGAGGAAGAAAGAATTAACACTTCAGTTGATTTTTGGATAATGTTATTAACAAGAGATCAAATATTTACAGAATTTACTATAAATAAATTTTTTGACCAATTAATGACTGAAATATTTGGATTAATTGATACATTGAATGTTACTTATACAGAAAAAGCTACTGATGGTAATAATATATATTATGAAGCGAATGATTTAGATGATCTCGAAATATTTTTAAATACGAGTCGATTTTTAGCAGGATTTATTAATAAATTAAAAGATAATAAAAGATTAATAAAACATTTTTCTAATTGGGTTATTGTCGCTTTAAAGAAATATATGAATATAGCAAATGATAATATGCGTATAGCTATTTGTTATGTAGTACTTACTTCTATAATGAAATTTTGTGATGAAATTAATTTATTCGAAGATAAAAAAAATTCTATATTTAATAAAAATATAAATACAGCTAATGATCCAAATAATCCAAATAAATTACAAATAATAACTGTTGATGATGTTAAAGAATTCAAAAACGAATTTTATTCATTTAATATGAATTTAATAAAAAGATTAGAAGTTTTCCAGGATGATTTATTACTTAATGCAATTGAACTTTTATTAAGTATACCAACAAATTTAATAAATTATATTTATGTACAAAATAATATAAATATATCAGTCTTAAAAAATTTATATAAAAAAGCATTCGAAATAGGTTTTACTGATATAAGATATTCTGAATTAGCAATTAATTCTTTGAGGAAATTGATAAATAATAATAAAGAAAATAAAAATGAAGAAATATTAAATGATATATTACCTTTATTTGGTGAATATTTATTAGAATATGAAAAAATAAAAAAAAGTTTTGAATTTAGTAAAGAAGAAAAAAAGAATGAAAAAATAGAAAGATATAATAAAGTTCAAGATATGATGGTAGATATAATTGGATCAATTGGAGGTCGAGGACATAAAATAATAAAAGAAAAAGATTATGATTATGATAATACTGATAAAGATAAAAGTGCTATAGTAAATATATTAAATAAGAAAAAAATAGTATATCAATTACCTTTATTTAATAAAAAATATTTAGTATATTTTGATTTATTATTAAGTAAAATATGTGATATGATATTTAATTCAATGACAAAAGATAAAAAATTTATCGGTGCTGAATTATTACATTCTTTAATTATATATATTATAGGTAAAGGTGATGCCGAAATGGATCAAAGTTTAATTTATCTTTTGAGAAAAATTCTATATTTAGCTTGCGATTTAGAAAAAGGTATTTCAAAAATCTTCGAAACTTTATTATTTCAATTAATTCATTGGATAAGCAAAGATGCGAAAAATAATAAAAACATTTTACAAATGCTAGATATAATAATTGAATGTACATCAAATAGGAAAAATATAAAATTGAGAGAAATATCATCTGAATGTTTATCGGAGTATATAAAATGGTTTATTAAACAAAATATTCATCATAAAGGAGTAAAAGAAAAATTACATACTTTGAAATATTTAATAAGGAAAATTGAAAGTAATTCTATACATCCTGATTCTTTTAAAAGATTTGGAGCAATTCTTTGCTTTGAAAAAATATTAGATCATATATCAAAAAATCCTATTTTAGCCGATAAATTTTTATTAGAAATATTTTATTATATAATATCTACAATAAAAATGTGTAGTACAAATACTGATTTAAATGAATTTATATTTAAGCATAGTCAAAATAGTATAAATTTAATTATAACAGGGATAAAAAATAATTTTGATATTTTATCAAAGAATAATTATAAACGTTCTCATTTTATTTCACTAAAACAAGTTTTTAATTATTTATATAGTATTATAATGTCAAATGATATTGAAGCAAATAGATTTGTTCAACATACTTATTTATCTATATTTTTATTAACAGCAAGAAATACAAAAACTGAAGAAAGTTTAGAAAAATATTGGAATAAGGAAGATAATTGGCCTAAATTAAAAATGGAGTATTTTGATAATAGTAATGATAATAATTATTTTTATTTACAAGAAATTGCTGAATATCAATTTATTAGTTTTTTAATTGATAAAAAAATTCTTGGATTAAAAGATTTAAAATACAAATATAGTGAATTTACTTTAGAAAATTTATTCAATAGGCTTATATATTTATTAAAAAAAATAAAATTATATCGAAATAAAAAATCGAAAGAAAATGACTTAAGATTACTAAAAACGATTTTTATATATTTAATAAATATATTAAGATCTGATATGAAATTAAGTATAGATTATATTTCAAATTTCATAAAAATAGAAAATACAAATAATGAGGATAGTATGCTATATATGATATTCGACATAGTTCAATCAGTAAAAGAAACTGATAAAATAATATTTATATTAAAAAGATATGAAAATGAAATTAAATCTTTTATGCTTAGTATTCAATGTTTTACTGAAATGTTTTTAAATGCTAATTCATCAACACTTTTTAAACATATTGAACCATATTTAGAAAAAAAATGTTATTTATTTTATCCTTTTGAAAAATTAAGAGATAGTGATGATAATAAAAAAAAATTAGAATTGATGGATATAGATGATATATTAAAAATAAAAAAAAGACCTGAAGATTTAGATAATGATGATGATGATAATAAAGATGATAAAGATGATGCAAGTGATGAAATCCAAATAAAAAAAATTATAAATAATAAATATATTATCGATTATTTCTTTTGGTTAGTTACACATAAATTAATCTGTAAAAATTTCTCAAAAGAATTTACTGAAATTATTTCTACAAATTGTGTATTCCTTATCGAAAATTCATCACCTACTACTTTACTCTTAATGAAAAATTATATAAATTTCTTATTCTTAAATGCTTTTGGAAAATTATCTGAACTTTTATTAAGAGATCAAAGATACTTTGATATCATTGCTGAAATATTTTTAGATAATATTACTCATGATGCTAAATATAAATATATTTTAGAAAAAAATGAAACTGTATTTAAAGAATTTATTACTAATAATTGCAAATCATCAAATAATATAAATATTATATTTATTTTATATGAAAGATGTTCAACAGATTCAAAAAAAAATATAATTAAATTAATGTCAGAAATATTTTTAAAAAATATTATCTCATTTAATAATCAAGATGCTATTGTATATCAACTTAAAATAGCCACAATGATATTTATAAATATTTCAGTTGAAAATTTAGATATAAATCAATTAGAATTACATAAAAATATTTATGAAATAGGATTAGATATTATAGATATGTATTTAAATGAAAAACAAATAAATATAATAAAAGAAGTATTAAATTTATTAGGTATAATAGCAAAAATATCTTCATTTAGTTCTTTTGAAGGTTTATTAACCTCGAATAATAATAATAGTATAAGTACATCAACAAATGTTAATAATGAATTATATAATAAAATAAGAAATAAATATAGTATAGTTCAATCAAGATATTTCCCTATAAATACAAAATGTTTAGTACCTAGTAGTAAAGAATGGAATGAATTTCAATTAATATTTGATTGTCTTTTAAATACATTCCGAACAGTTAAATCTTTTTCATTTTTGGAAATCTTATTTCCTATATTAAGAGAAGATAAATCCGAATATAGTAAAAAAGTTAAAGTATCTATTAGTGAATATTTAAAAACAATAATGACTTATCCAGATCAAGGACAAAAAGAAATACATAAAGCTATAGATATTTTCTTGAATCAAAATATGGATAGAAAGCCAAGAGATAATATAAGAATATCTCTTATGAAAATAATAACATTTAAATATATTAAGAAAATATCTCAAGAAAAAAATGGGGCAAATATTTTATGTGATTTATTCGTAAAATATTATGAAAGAATGAAAGGATTAGTTATCGAAAATAAAAATATATTAGGTAATTCATCTACACAAAATAGTTATGAGGAAAAATTTGTGGCAATATTAGAAATAACTATTATATATAAATTTATCAATCTTATATTAAATTATATAACCGTAGATGATTTTAAAAATAATATTCATAGAAAAATATGCGGTCCTAATACAAAAGGAAATGAAATAACAAAAGAATTAATAGGGCAATTACACGATTCAAAAAGGAGAGAAATTTGCGGATATAAAGAAATCGCTGATAAGGTACAATTTTCTGAATATAATTCGGATAATAGAACAGAATATATTTATATAGTATTTAATAATTATTATTGTGCTGCATATAATTGTTTATGTGCTTTAATTAAATTAACCCAAACGAAAATAGAAGTATATAATAATTTCTTATTTAGTACCTTTAGAGATAAAGGTGATAAATTATTTGATTTATTAATATCACCTGATTTTAAATATGAATTTCCTGTAGAGACGAACTTTTTCGTAAAACAAATTAATAATACACCAGAAAAAGGAGATAAAGCTAACTCAGATACAAATTCAGTATCCACAGCTGCAACAACTACTAAAAATGAAAAAGATAAAAATAAATTATTAATTGATTCATTAGTTTCAGATTCTTTCTTCCATGATGCTTATGGCGCAACTATGAAAAAATCTTTAGTATTTACTCAGAATGATTTAGATATGAGTTTCTTGGCACAAATAAAAAATGGTATAAATTTAAATTTCGGAGATAATAATACTGCTGAAAGATTAAATAAATTTATTAATAATAATGTACTCAAAATAGAAGAAGATTATGTAAATAAACATCCTATAATGAATTCCATGGTTATTATATTAACACATATGCAAGAAATATTTTTCAATAATCAAAATAAGAATAATAATAATCAAAATAGTTTATTAGTAACAAAAATGCCTACTCATTTACAATTATTATTAAATGAAATGAATAGAGATAATTTATCTCTTAATCAAAAAATATTTTTCATAAAAGTTATATTGAATAAGATAGATATATTTGAACCTTATATTGATAATTTTATACCATTTTTAATAAATTTTGTAATTTTAGAAAAAGCTAATTGCGGTAAAGGATTTAATTATTTTTTTAGAGATATAGCTACTACAATATTATCTTGTAAAGATTTAAAATTAGAAATTAATAAGGGTAATATTGATATGATGTCGAATTATATAAATACTTTATTAAAATTATCAGGGGATAATAAAAATATAATATTCAGAACAAATTTAAAAATAATCAATGATTTAATGAATAAATTTAATTATTTGATATTTTTAGATCATGGAACAATTCACTCCATGTTAAAATTTGATAGTAATAAACCAGGAGCTCATATATGGCATGTAAGTGCTATTCAAATTTTAGCAAGTGCAATAGAATATGATATACCAATAGGAGATGATTTATTATATAATAATAATCCAGAAACTAAAAATAAAAAATTTATAACAAGTTTCGAAGCAAATAAAGATATTTGTGCTTATTTAATAAAATTATTAGGAAATAATAAAGCTCCAGTGCAAAATGCTGCTATTGAATTAATAGCAAAAATATTAAATTTTTATCAAATAAATGAACCTTTAGAAAGTGTAGAAATAGAAAGTCAAACTTCTTCTTATTTACAAAGTAATGGTCTTAGTGGTGTAAATAATAATAAAAATGTAAATAAATTAATGAATAATAAATATTATGCAATAATGTTCAAAAAATTATCAGAAATGAGTATTACTAGTAATGATAAAGTCTCAGTAAATACTATTTTTAGAACTGGTATACAATATCCTATGTTTATTGCAAATACAGAAATATTCCAATGGTCATTAAATATGCTAAAAAAAGCAAAAAATAAACAAAGAAATTTATTATTTAATACTTTAAGTACTTTCATTGCTGATATTGTAGAAAGAATAATAAATAAAGTATCAAAAAATGAAATTAGTGATATATCTTATATAGATGATATCCATAATAATTTATATCAATTAAGAAATCAAATATTTATAGATCCTGATGATGAATTAATAAATAATTTAGTAAATATAATGAATCAATTTATTTTATTAGGAGATAAAAAATATATGAATGTTCTTAATATAATAATTACAAATATACAACCTAGTATTAAAACAAAAGAACATCAAACAAAATTTACTTATTACTCATTTTTAATCGACTGCTTTATTAAATCATCTCAATTCGATAAAGATTTTTCTATTTTCGTATTAAATAAAATAATAATAAATTTCAATTATGAAAATAACAAAGAATTATCACAAATATTCATCGAATTTTTCAATAATGGAAATGATAATAGAATACCTAATAATCCAGTTGATAGATTAATTTATTTATTAAGAAATTTAAGTGATGAAACAATTCAAAAAGAAGGAGACTTAATTCAAATTATAAGTAAATCAGTATTAGTTTTATCTTATTCAAGTGCAGATTATTATTTATTAATTTATGAAAAACCTTTGGAAGATTGCGTATATAGGGATTTAAATATAAATACCACAGGATATTATTTAAATCGTTCTCAACCAATAGCACCTAGTATTATGCAAAGAAATGCCATGGATGAAACATATGAAACTTTAGTTAAAGCATCTATTGATGGATATAATAGTAGTCAAGTAAATGGATTAATTCAAGCAACAATAAATGGAAATACTAATACTAATTTAGTTAATACTTTAAATCAATTATTAAATAATTCAATAAATGATTTATTATTTACTAATCAATTAACAAATACCCAAGCTCAACAAAATGGTATAGATTTAGATTCAGGTATGGATATTATAACCGAAGAAAAAGATGAAAGTATTATATATGAAAATAATAATAATGATAATAAAGCAAAGAAAAATAATAATAATAATATTCCTTCAGGAAAAACATTACAAATGAGTCAAAGAGAAGTAAATTTATCACAATATTCTTCTTTAATAAATAGCACAGTAAATTATCCTTCAATGAATGAAAAATCGAATAAAAATGTCAATTTTGGATTTACTCATGGTGAAGCATTTAAAGTACCATATCCAGTAAATAAAAAAAAAGAAAATAAATTAGGAAATCTTTTAACAGAAAATGATATATCATATAATCCAGTAGAAGAAAGTCAATCTAATTTAATAAGATTTGTACCTGAAGGTGTTAGTAAAAATAATACAAATCCTGGTAAAAAAAATAAAGAAAAGAATAAAAGAGAAGCTTTGATGTATAAATGGATAAATAGACAACAAAATAATCAAAAACATCAAATTAAATTATTAAGAAGATATCGTGAAGGTGATTTACCTGATATTCAAATAAGAAATAGAGATATATTAGATCCTTTAATGGCTGTATGTAATAATAATAGTGAAATATCCTGTGAATTAATTTTAGAAATAATTATATCTATATATAAAGAAGCAATGAATCAAAATAAAAATAAAGATTTAGAAAATGTATTAGAAGAAATATTAAAAAAAAATATAATCAAAAATTATTTAACCATAAGTAGTATACATAGATTAATAATAACTTTTATGAAAATGAATGTAAATTATATTCCTAATTTAGAAGCAATTAAATTAAGTGGTCTAGTTTCAAAAAATTATCATAGTAGTATATTAATATTTGAAACTTGTATAGAAAATATGAAATTAGGTGCTTATGATGATGATAATGAAGATAAAAAGAAAAATCTAAGAAAAAAAAATATGAAAAAAAATGATGATGAAGATGAAGAATTAAATTTAATAAGTCAAGGAAATAATATAGCTAAAAATGATATAAAAATAAATAGAAGAACAAAAACAATATGGGTATACTTATTACAATTTTATTCTAAATTAAAAATAAAAGATAGTCAAATCGGTTTAATTCAGAATTTCTCATTAAAATCAGATATATTTATTAAAGAAGGAAATAACTTCTTAGCACATTTAAGTGATTTATTAACTCATTCAAATGAATCAGTAAAATATAATCTAGAAAGAACTACCTTATTACAAGCTACATTTGATATGTTACCTGAAAAATTAGGAAAAAATGATAATATTGAAAGTATAGAAGCAATGAAAGCAAAATATAATAAAAATATATTTAAAGATAATTCATTAAAAGAAGTAATTGAAGACTTTGCTTTGACCTCCTGTTCTGATTTGGGTCAATGGTCACAAATTAATAAATATTTAACTAATAAGGATAATGATAATGAATTAATGAGTATGAATTTAGAAAAAGATAAAAAGGAAAATCAAAATGAAATAAGAACTGAAGAATTAATTCAGAGTAATATATTTAATGTCAATGAAGAAGAAAGTTTAATGTATAATAAACAATTAAATGATATATTAGCTGGTCTTGATGAAGTCACATTAAATAATTATTCCTATTATATATCATTACATCATGCAAAAAATAAAGACTTTGATAAAGCTTATTTATATTATCAAAAATCAAAATCTAATTTATATGATAATTGGTCCTCTTTAGGTGAATATTCCAATACTGATTTAAAGCATGAAATAATTAAGAAAATTCAAATGATATATGAACTCGACGAATTTTTAAATTTCATAAGGGGAACAAGTGCTACTAATACAAATCTTAGTCCAAATGTAAATCATGAATTTATTTTAAGTGAACAAGGTTGCAATAATTTAAAACTTTTATTTAAAAGATGGAGCCAAAGATGGCCTAATTATTTATATGATGAACCTTCTGCTTATGAAAAAGTATATAAATCAAGAGAAGTCATGTTAAATATTATGAATTCACATATATCAAATTATGAGCAAATAATTTCATCAAATCAAGAATTGAGATGCTTCCCTATAAAAGAAAAGGCTGAAATTGGTATTAATTTATATAAAAAGAAAATGCTTGATTTTGCTGATAGAGTCTTCAGAAATGCTTTGACTGAAAGAAAAAAGAATTCAAATTATGAAGATAGTTTTATTGGGTATCCTTTTATGAAAAATAAATATAAAATGATACATTATGAAATTGATAATAATATTTCTTTATTAGATGATAATAAATCATGGAATAAAAAATTTAATGATTTTATGAAAGTATTACATGGTCAAATGAATAAAGTAGATTATAATAATAGTGATATAAAGAATAAATTAAATAATTTAAAATTAAAATTATTATTGGATATTTCATTATTAAAATTAGGATCGAATTTATCTGAAAATAATAACAATAATAATATGAATTTAAGTGAGCAAACAATAAATGAATTATCTACCTCATTTAAAACAGCAAAAGATTACTTTAGTGAAATACAAAAAAATATAAATGAAAAAGAAAATATATCAATATATTTAAAAATATTAAGACCTATGATATTTTATTGTGATAAGATTATCAGAAATTTCCAAGACAATGAAGAAACTGATCCATTATTTTTAACAAAAGAAAATGTGCTTGTATTTTATAATAATATATGTCAAACATATATGGAATCAACATTAAAAGGATTAAGTTATGAAGATAAAAAATTAGTAAAAATAATTCCTAAATTATTAGAATTATTATCAAGAAATATAACAGAATTAGAAGCTGTATTTAATAAATATTCATCATTTATTGATATATCTTATTATTTATGTTGGCAATCACAAATAATGTCTTATATTAATAGTCATTCAATGTCAAAATTATTATTCCCTATCGTTCAACAAATATTAAAAAAACAACCTCAAACTTTATTTTATACATTTACCACACAAGAAAAATATTCTTTTATTTTCAATAAAGTTTCCTCTTTGATAAATGATATAAATGAAGATAATATATTAAAAGATGAAGATAATACTAATACAGATTTATTCAATTATATATCAAAATTCTATTCTGATTATAATTCATTAAATTCCTTAGTAGAAGCTTTAGATTCATTAACAAATCCTGAACATAGAGTTAAATTCTGGATTAATCAAATTTCCCAAATAATATTAAATCATAAAAATGCTGTAAATTCAAATGCTGAAATAATTAATGAAGAAATGAATATAATAAAAGAAATAATTAATGAATTAATTTATGATGTAATTACTCCAAATAAAAAATTTATTGAAAATAAATTAGGAACTTATAATAGAAAATTTTCTGAAAATTATAAATTATTAATAAATAATACTTTAGATTTGGTAAGCATTAAAGAAATATTATTAAATAATTCAGTAGAAGGACCTGAAAAACAAAAATTATTCCAAAATTCTGTAACTCAATTATATACAAGCTTAGGAAAGAGCGATGAATTAGTAAAAGAAGGTATAGAAAAATTATCAACTTATTCAGAATGGTTAAGTCAGTATGAATGTAATGATTTTTCCGATCCTAAAAAATATATTATTTTACCATTAAGTAACAATAATAATTTAAATAATTATTCAAATGATAGTGTTAAAATCAATTCATTCGATCAACATTTATTAATATTATCCTCAATACGTAAGCCTAAAAAAATAAAAATATTTGGTAATAATGAAAAGTCATATAATTATTTAGTTAAAGGATGCGAAGATTTACGTTTAGATCAAAGAATTCAAGAAGTATTTAAAGTTATGAATGAAATATTAATAAAAGATTCAAATTGTACTAAAAAGAAATTAAAACTAAATACATTTGTTGTAGTACCTATAACACAAAAATTAGGAATTATTGAATGGGTTTCAGATACTCAATCTTTATATAAAATAATAAAATATTCTATGGAGAATTTAGTTGATGAATATAATATTCAATATATGAGTACATTAAATACAGATTCTTTCGAAAAACCACCAGAAAAAAAAGTATGGGAATTACATAAATCACCTCAATATTTAGCAAGAATTGAATGGTATACAAACAGATTTCCAAAAATTAATGGAATATTACAAAAATCCTTTGCGGCTTTATTAATACAAAATGATGAAGAAATAATTAAAAGTTTTAGAAAAGTAGAAAATATGATGCCAAGTTATGTATTACAAAGATCATTAATGCATTATTTATTGACCCCTGAAGAAATATTAGCACAAAGAATTAATTTCATAAGAAATTACGCAGCGATATGTATATCAGGATATATACTAGGTATAGGTGATAGACATCTTGATAACTTTTTAATAAATGTAAATAATTCGGAAATTGTCTCTATAGATTTCGGTGTTGCTTTTGGTCAAGGATTAAATCAATTAATACCAGAATTAGTTCCATATAGATTAACTAGACAATTATGTAATGTATTATCCCCATTTGGTATTAAAGGAGTCATTAGACAAACTATGATAGATGTATTATCAGCATATAAATTTGGTAAGGATTATATTTTAGATTATTGTGAAGTTTTTGTTAAAGAACCTTTATTAGAATGGATGCAAAAAAATCAAAATATAAATAATAGTGTGAATAATAATTTCGAAAATTATTTTGAAGAAAATAAAAATAAATGGGTACCTATGTTGAAATATAATACAGTTAAAAATAAATTGAGTGGAATAAATCCTTTGTTTATATTAAAAAGTGAAATGAGTGAATCTGAAAAAATACATGAAAAAAGCAGAGAAGTTATTAGTAAAATAATAAATGGATCTATTACAAGTCTTAGATTTAAATATAAAGAACAAAGAAAAGTTGATGTTGATATACAAGTAGATTTATTAAATGAAACAGCAACAGATCCTAATTTACTTGGAAGAATGTGGCTTGGATGGTCATCTTTTATATAAATTTTTATTTTATTTAATATTATATAATTAACTATTATAATATTTTCATTAAAAAAGTTTATTTATT
>Ga0247611_10007681_pt1 | contig 13452 bp, 14 predicted proteins | sample 177DNAGHGhighgp2_FD_192422 | JGI IMG/M metagenome (GOLD analysis project Ga0247611, IMG submission 192422) | Sheep rumen microbial communities from Palmerston North, Manawatu-Wanganui, New Zealand - 1770 DNA GHGhigh gp2 | ecosystem: Host-associated > Mammals > Digestive system > Stomach > Rumen... | reverse complement strand
CGCCGTTTTTGGATCCATGAATTGATCACATTGATGGCCGTTGCTATTGTTACTATTGCAGCACAGATGGCCAGCAAAACGCTGACCAGCTGCGCAGGCGTAAATGATATTACTGTGTTCATGCCATCGCCTTTCTTTTTTGTTGATTTAATTTATTCTTTATATTTATTTATGTTGATGGTGTAATTGTTTTTACTTCCAGTGTGTTATTGCTTGAATTGTATTCTTGATAATATACCACTCCTGTTGATGTTTTTTTCCAATAGTTAAACCGTTTAAGACCTATTGATTCAGTCATATCAGTTATATCTAAATATGTTGGCTCAAGTAAAACCGAATCACTAAACTTTGAATGCAAGCCTGTTCCTGCTATTTTGTTGGAAACATGTACGTTACTCATTGTTTGAGTTACTAAAAGATTATTAAATCTTAAAATATTGTAATTTCCTGCAATAGTTCTTGCTGTTACATTGTTTAAAATTGCTTCATTAACACGATATCCAGAAAACACAACTGCTGGATAACCCACTTTTTCTCCATTTGAATTTTTAACAGGAAGTGTATTAGACACAAACAAAACAAAGTCATCTACAACATAAGAGCCTGCATCAATTCCTGATTGCTGGACTCCATATGTTTCCAAATTTGTTGTGTTTACCACAACCTCTATTGGTCTAAAAATGCCTGTACCAACAGAAAAGCCAATTCTGCCTATTCCTGTTTCTGATATAACATCTTCAATCAAAGCATTATTCCAATAATATGTGAATCCGCTTGTTTGTGGCGAGCCATTGAAAAACACTCCAACATAACTGTCACTTGCACCAGAAATCGGTTTAAACCGAACATGCTTAACAGTATATGTGGCATTGCGTTTTTCACTTGATGCCATAAGCGATACACGACAAAATTTAGCTGTGCTGTTGGAAGAAAAAATAATACAATTTTCAACATAACCTCCTGCTGAAACTCCAATTCCACCACCAACTACACAATTAATAACTTTAGAATTGACAGCATTTTCATGATCTTCATATGAGTGTTGAGTGAAACTAAAAAGCACACAATTATCCACAGTATTTGCATAACAGAGATATGTATCTCCAGTTGTTATAGCATGCCAATATCTATTAAACAGATAACTATCACGGACAACACAATATGAAGAGTTTGCTATACTGACAAGATAACTGTTGTTATTACTTGTTGGCAAAGACTGTGATATATTGCAATTCTCTATCAAGCAATTAAGACACTTGTTTAATTTGATAACATTATAGGCATTAGTATTTGGCATCTTGCAGTCTTTAATTGTAGAGCCATAGCCATATAAGATTTCAATGCTTTCATTGTTTCCTGTTGTCTCATGACTAATGTTTCCAACATTAGAAAAATGAACAACAATAGGATTGATAATGTCTATTTCCACGCCTGTCACATCTATTGGATATGATGTTGTCATAACACCATCCCAAAATTCACAAACAAAGCCACCTAAATAATAAGTTCTTGCCTTTTCAAAGTTGTTAGTACCTTTAAGCATGGCAAACCCAGTATAGTCGGAATATTCTTCATTGGTAATTGAGTAACCGATTTGATTAGCAGAATAATCAGCTTCACCATTTAATGTGGTTACAACTTCACCTTGACAATAAAATAGTCTATCAGTGCTACAAATAAAATCGGCATTGTTAAAATCAATTTCAATATTATTAGTTACATTGATTTGACCGCAATAATACTGTTTTTTTGTAGCTCTGACATTATACCCGCTATCAACGGCGGCCTGCCACGCAACTGTGTCATCTGTTATTCCGTCACCTTTTGCGCCATATAATTCAGGCGTCACAAATGGCAATTCGCCTGCTTTAAATTTAGGCAAAGTCAAACTTCCGTCCAGAACTGATGTTGTTGCATCAGGATGATTATCAAGCCAGTCATCAACAGCAGAATTGATAATTGGTTCATCAATCGTGACTTCTGGATGTTCCTGAATATATGTGCCAACAGCTGCCACTGTCTGTTCGTCCGTTGGTTCGCCTGCATCGCCCTTCAGCATCAGGATTTTAAAAAGAATATTATTCATCTTGATCCTTCCTTTCTATCTTGTGACATCGTATTCGATCTGAAGTCTGCCTTTCATCAGCGTGAACACATCTTCATTGACTGTTTCGCCATTGATTGTGACTTCCAAATCATAAAAATATCGGCCGACGTTCAGATTTTCTGTTTTTTCAGGCGCTATGCGGACGCCATATGTCAGCGTGTCTGTTTCTTCATCCTCTTCATCAAGCCAGATTCCGCCATTTTCAAGGCTGCTTGTGAAGATCGCGGCATCATCTTCCGGATCATCCTTGCAGGAAAACACGATGGAAGACGGCGTGGATCCTTCCAGACCTTTAATCTGGAATCCGAATGACATCGTGTCACCCTTGACCATTGTGATGTCCTTTTTTAATACGTTGTAAAAATAATCCATTATATCCACCTCGAATAATTATTGATCAGGATCTGTGTGACGGATCCTGTGAATGATATCGTATTATTTCCAGCAGGAAGAACAAAGTCATCATAATCGCCAGTGACCATCCTGTTCTTCAGCGTGCCATCTGTTCCATATGCATTCATATCAGCAATATCCAGAATTATTGTGTTTGTGCTGGACATATCCAGAACAAAGATCTGCTGTCCATTCAATGACACATTGACTGTTCCGGATCCTGTGATCGTGATTGTCGGCTTTGAATAGATGTTTCCATTGTTTCGAACCTGAATGGATCCGGATGTCGCGCTGCTGAAGTTGAATGTCTTTTCGCCTTCAACATCGGAATATTTGAACGGCTGGACATGCATTTTGACTGTCGCAGTCTTGAATCGGATCAGCTTTTCAAAGTCAATTTGTTCATATATCGCATAATTATAATATTTTTCCGGTTCATTGCTGAAGACGACCTTCCCTGATGAATTAAAGAACTGGATCACGTCGTCAATATCATAACCATATGACAGGCCGATTTCCACGGCCTTGTCATATGCAGCATATCCCAGCTGTGTGACGATGTCGCCATCCCTTCCATCGATCTGTTCAATCTGCGTCCGGATCTGCGGCTTTGTTATTGCTGGCAGGGATGAAATGATCAGCCCCTGAATCGTTAAAGATGACACATCATTCAAAATGATGTATGGTCTGATATTCATTTTTTACCCCCTTATGTATTAATAGCATTTTCAACAGTCCGGATCACGAATTTCCCGACTTGATCATCATCCAGTTCAACTGTCATCTGTGACAGCGCGTCTTTGAATGCGTCAACTACTCTGTTGTAATTATAATCCGCATTTGCTGGATTTGAAAGTGCATTCAGCGTGTCAGATAATCCACCGATCGGCATCAGGAATCCAGCCAGTTCATCAGCCACGCGCTTGATCCACATTGTATTCCTTTCCAGCGGAACAATGGCTTCAGCGCCATCTTCACCAAGTCCGGCCACAACTGTCGGACTGTCAAACACACCGCCTGTTTTGTACCAGTCAACTGATACCTTCGGAATAGATGGCGGATTCAGTGAAAACTTTCCGCTGATGCTAAAATGTGGAAGTTTAATGTGTGGAAGTTTCAGTTTCGCACCATTGACAATACTTTTGATCTTGTCGATCGCGCTTTTGACAGCATCCCTTGCAGCATTGATCGGCGTTGTGATGGCTGTTTTGATACCATTCCACGCAGTCGATGTCGCTGATTTGACTGCATTCCAGACTGATGTGATCGTTGTCTTTATTCCGTTGAATGTGCTTGATACAACAGACTTGATTCCATTGACCACAGTTGTGATCGCTGTTTTGATTGCGTTCCAGACTGTTGATGTTGCTGTTGAAATGGCGTTCCATGTGGCTGATGTGGCTGCTTTGATAGCATTCCAGATCGTTGTGACAATGGTTTTGATCGCAGTCATTGCAGCATTGATGGAATCCTTCACATTTTGGATCGCGCCTGCGACAGCAGCCTTCAGGCCTTCCCAGATCGTCAGCGTCACTGTTTTCACATTGTTCCACGCTGTTGTGATTCCGGTTTTGATCGCTTCAAAAGTGCCTGTCAGGAATTCTTTCATCGCTGTGACTGCATTTGTCACGCCTGTTTTGATGGCTTCCCATACTTTCAGGACTGCTTCGCGGAATCCTTCATTTGTGTTCCATAGCACTGTAAACGCCGCCACAAGCGCAGCAATGGCCGCGATCAATATTCCGATAGGATTTGCAGCCATGACCGCGTTCAGGATGGCCTGTGACGCTGCAGCAGCCTTCTGAACCACTGTCAATGCCATCCATCCGCCTTCCATGACCTTCAGCGCTGTTGTATATGCGACATATGATGCGATTCCTGCGCCCATAGCAGCCAGAACAGCGATGAATTCACTGCTGTGATCAATTACAAACTGCAAACCATTCAGAAGTTCTGACAGAACACCAACACCAGCACGCAACGCTGGTTCGAACTTCTCATATAATGCGATCTGAACGCCTTCAAATTGTGATGACAGGGCTGTCAGATCACCGCCAAGATTGTCCTGCATCGTTGCGGCCATGTCTGCAGCTGTTCCATCGCAGTTTCGAAGTTCATTTTCAAATGCTGCGGCTTCATCCACACCAGCATTCAGGATCAGATTCAGTCCTTTGATCGAATCCGCTGTGAATGTCGATGACAATGCTGCAGCCTTTTCAGCGTCGCCCATGCCATTTGTGGCAGATTCAACATCTTTCAGGATATCTGTCATATCTCTATAATTTCCATTTGCGTCCATGACTGCGACTTGCGTGTCACCGATCGCGATCTTTCCATCTTTCATCTTTGCAGTCAGATCACGCATCATCGCCGACAGCGCTGTTCCTGCTTCGGATCCTTTCAGACCTTGATTCGCTAACATGGACAGCAGTGATGTCGTTGTTTCAACATCTTGACCAGCTGCGTTCATGTTTGCAGCGCAGTTCTTGAAGGCTTCGCCAAGTCCTTCAGCAGTCGTGTTTGCGTTCGACTGTGCATATGCAAGCTGATCAGCAAATTTTCCGGAATCTTTTGCTTCCAGACCGAAGGCCGACAGATAGTCTGTGACCATGTCCGATGCAGATGCAAGATCCATTCCTGATGCAGCGGCCAGATCCAGCACGCCACCAAGCGCGGACGCAGATGTGTTCGCATCCCAGCCAGCCAGCGACATGTATTTCAGCGCGTCTGCTGCTTCACTTGCGCTGAACATTGTTGTGGATCCGAAGTCTTTTGCTGTGTCGCGAAGCATAGCCAGATCCTGATCTGTTGCACCGCTGATCGCTTGAACTTCTGACATTGCTGAATCAAAGTTCTTTCCTGTTTCAATGGTCTGTTTCAAAAAGTCCTTCATCGCGTCAACACATGCCCTGATCGCAGTTGATGCCAGATCTGCCAGAACGCCCTTCATGACTGTGAAGCCGCCTGATGCTGATTCTGCTGATGATCCAGCGTCATCCATAGCATCGCCCAGATCATCGCCTTCATCTGCAGCATCATTCAGCGCTGTTTCCAGTTCATCAAGTGACTTTGTCGTCTTGTTGACATCCGCTTCAGCGTTATTGATCGCGATCCGCATCTGTGACATGGTCTGTTCATTTGCTTCCTGCGCAGCGCTGGACTTCATCAGTTCTTTTTCAAGTTCTGCGACAACTTTTTCCTGTGCCTTGTATTCATCAGATGTGACGCCGACTGTGGCTTCCAGCTGCTTCAGCTTTGCGCTTTCTTCGTTGTACGATTCCACAAGTTCTTCATGCTTCCTTGTGTTGTCGTTGTACTGCGTTTCCATAGCCTTATATTCAGCCTTCAGCGTGGACAGTTTGTTCTTCTGTTCAGTCAGCTTTTTATTCAGGACATCCTGCTTCGCTGTCATCGCTGCAATGGAAGTGTCGTTCTTGCCATATAAGGACGTGACGACCTTCATTTCGGATGATACTTCCTTCAGATTCTGCGTGATTGATTTCAATGCCGCTTTATATTCAGATTCGCCAGTCAATTTGACTGCGCCACCGAATCCAGCCATAAAATCACCGCCTTTCTGTGATATTCTTGAAAACGTTGAAATTTCAACGTTTTGCCGACGCCGTATTTTCGATTTTAAGCGCTTTTATTTTTCTTTTTGATATATTATACCTTGAAAATCTTATACGGCGATTTATTAAAACCATTCTTCAGATTGCATCTGCTTCTTCTGTGCTTTTGCATACGTTGTGTTTGTAGCTTTCAACATCAATTCCAGATCAAAGTCATTTTTATAATGCTGATACAGTTTTGAAAATGTTCTGATCGTGATCCTTCCTGATTCTTTGTCTGTCAGATGCAATTTTGTTCTGCAGATAAAATATATCCACGAAAAATCGATGACCGGATCGACTTCATCGTCTTCGTGGATTATACGTTTTTTTCTTCACTCTTTGTCGATTCAATGACAAGGCCATTCATGTCTTCAGTCATCTGCTTGATTCCGACGTCAGTCAGCATTCTTCCGACTTGTTTCTTTGTCAGCGGTGGAATGTTGGTTCCGTTTTCGTCATTCTCGATGTCAATTCCTTCGTTCAGCATTGTTGTCAAACCAAAAATAAGCGCCTTGACGTTCGGTTCGCCCTGAACTTTTTCCTTTTTATTTCCCTTGATGACTTCTTCAGCCTTGCCATCAGTCAGTTCACCCCATTCACGCAGGGATCCATATTCTTCCTGAATTTCCTGCATGACATTCAGATTGAAAACCATTGTATATTTTTTATCTTTGTATTCAATTACTGATGATACTTCTTTCATGATTCATTTGCCCCCTTATCAAGTACACGCCGCCCACAGTTGGACGGCGTGCATTCCTTTGAATTACTCACTGGCAGATGCGCCGAATATGCTTCCGATCCACTCTACTGCAGCGGACTTCGATGTGAATGTCTTTGACGTTGACCAGTTTCCATTCGCCAGCGTTGCGACAGTTCCTTCGATCTCCGGTGTGCTGAATTCTATGGATTCGCCCTTTGTTTCATCATCTGCAGATGGTTCAGCAAACTTGACTTTGTAAAGGACTTCCGCCTTGTACTTATAAGCGCCATTGACCATCTTTGTGATCACTCTGGCCAGACCAACCCACGGCGCTGCATCATTTGCATTCTTTACGACTTCGCCTGTTTCTGCGATTGTGTGACCAAGAACGTCAGCAAATACAGTGTCGCCATCTTCATCCACGCCCAGCGTTACAGATCCGGACTGGAAGGATGTGTCGCTTTCAGCCAGCGCATCATCAGCATAAAGCATGGCGCTGTTGTTTGTGATGCTGACACTGGCGCTGATCGCCTTTCCGAAGGATGTTGCCCCATCATATGAAGGCGTTCCGTCTTCGGCTTCTGTTAGTTTACTATACCAGAAATTTGTTAATCCTATTTTAGCCATTTTTTAGACCTCTCTTTCTATAGCAAAGCAAAGTGTTCTGTGATAATATCCTGTGTCATCTTCAAACATGTCTTCGCTTGATCGGCTGACTTGCCATGTCCATCCAGCTGATTCCATCAGATCCACGACAGCATCAACGATGGCCAGATAATTTGATTTTGAATAGATATCAAAGTCAAAATAAACGACATATCCTGCCAGCTGATCATCCGCGCTGAAGGATCCATTTGCGTCGAACTGCATATATGTGATATATGGTTCGCCGTGGCCTTCGTAGCGCAGAAAACTGACTGGAATCTGGACGCCGCCCACTGTGAAATTTTTGAATAGCTGTTCAATCTGTGCATTCAATGACATGTCTGTCACCCCTTATTCTTGAATATATCTTCCCTGAACTGCCAGCATCGCAGATTCGATCTGCCCCTTGTTGAAGGACTTTCGAAGAAATGGATGCTTCGGAAATGGCAGATTAGATCTGCCGTATTCGTAGACATTGGCCACCAGCGGCGCAGGCACTGTCTGCCCCCATCTGTTGACAAAATATCCAGATATCATGACCTTTGTGTTGATGCCATCATCTGACGGCGTCTTATATGTTCGCGTGACGACGATGTGATCTTTCAGCACCTTCGGCGCGGACGCTTTCATCGCGCTGAAGACACATTCTGCGCCTGCCTTTGTCATTTCTTCCAGCATCTTTTCTGTGTTCAGCTGCAGCCTTTCGAATTGCTGGATCAGTTCTGTCGGAAGTTCCCCTTCAAATCTTGCCATCAGTGCGTCACCTCTTTCGCCTGAATTTCCAGTTCCACATTCGCTTCATTGATGTTGTTCAGATATTCGATCGTGTAGATCTTCCCCCTGAATGAAATCAGCATGTCGCGTGTGATCTGCGTCACTGGATATCGGATCGTGAAGTTCGTGAAGGCTTTTTCAAAGCTGCTGTCATTCTGGATCAGCGTGAATCCGCGCGTGGTCTTCACGGATGCATATGGCTGCAGGACGACTGTCTGCGTCTTGACCGGAAATCCATCAGGATCCTTTGTGATTGTTTCCTGATAGATTGTGATCTGGCGATTATATTTCCCAGCGTTCAGCATGTTCATCACTCCGATGGAAGAAGATTGATGCTGTGCATTCCCAGAATTGTTTCGACCACGTTGGAAATGTTGCTGCTGTCTACATATAACGCCCTGTTGTCATACATATCCTGACACAGAACATATATGACGATCACGATGTCCGGACACAGATCCATTCCTGCAGCATCCAGTCCAGTGTATTTCATGACGTATGCTTTCGCCGCTTCAAGGATCTGCGGAATGAATGACTGATCTGCTTGTGACAGTTCAGTGATTCGCAGATATGCAGCGACATCAGACATCGTGATGTCGCTGACTACCATTGAATTATTTTCATTCATTTGCCACACCGCCTTCCGAAGTCTTCTTCGATGATTTTTTCGAAGATTTCTTTGTTGACTTCTTCGCGGCATTGTCTGCAGCCTTCTTCTTTGCTTCAAGATCCACGATGTATTTTGCTTTTAGAAGATCCGCCACGACCACAGGATCGTTGATGTCGCGGACTTCACCCTTGACCATTGAAACACGGCCAGAAAATGAAACTAATGCTTTATACATTCCGGATCACCCCTTTCAATTATTCACTTGCAGCGGATCCATCGCCCATCTTCAGTGCTGCGATTGCCTGCTGGTTCTCGATCTGTGCATCGAAGTCAACCCAGCCCACACAGCCGATGGCGTGCATTGTCGCATATTTCTCGCGAAGCACCTGAATGTTCATATCTTCGCTGAACTTTGTTGCAAGGCCACGCATGTCGCCGTAATAAACAGCGATTGCATCTGCTTCCATTTCAGGCATGTTGTCTGAAACATATACATCTTTTCCAAGAAGTGTTTTTCCGAATGCTGCAGATACATCATCCTGAAGAAGATATCTTCCGACTTCGTCTTTCAGTTTACGGATCGCAGTTCTTGTCTTTGTATTCATGATCCAGATCGCATTCTGCTGGAACATGTCTTTGATTGATCCCTGAAGATCGATCAGTTCATCAGCTGTGATCGCTGTTGCTGCTGCTGCAGTCACACCGACAGTCGCAGTTGAAAGTCCAAGAACCTTCACATATGGATCCTGTGGTGTTCCTGTTCCAGATACAACGCCACCATTCAGAAGAACATTTTCAAGGAATCTTGCAATGTTCAGTGCCATCCTTCTGACAACGAAGTCAGTCAGATTGATGTCAGTGTTGTTGATCAGGGATCTGGAAACCAGTGTCAGTGCGCCTGCCAGATAACTTTTCAATGTGATTCCGGTGAACGTTCCGACAGATGAAGTCAGATCTGTGAATTCCTGTGCGAATGCAACTGTGATCGCAGTTGTGTCTTCGTCATAGTATGGAATTACAAGATCGCCCTTTGTGTTGTACTTTGTGGATCTTTCAAGAATCGGACAGATGTTGTATACCTCTTCAATGATCCTTTTTGCAATGGTCTTTGGAATCATTGCACCGCCTGCAGTTTCAGTCAGATTGATCGGATCGCCTGCTCTTGTGTTTGCCACAACGCCGCGGATGTAGGCTTCGAAGGCTTCTTCTTCGCGCTGCTCGATTGCACGCTGTTCCATTTCGACTTCAACTTCCGGCTTGACATCCGGCTTCATTTCTGGCTTTCTTTCCTTTTCTCTTCCTGCGTCGATCTCGTCCATGATCTGCAGCTTTTCTTTGATCTTGCGGACATCGTCGCGGATCTCTGCCAGTTCTGCGGCTTCATCCTCTGTCAGTTCGCGCTTTTCAAGATCTGCATTGTTGACGATCTCTTCTGCTCTTGTGATCAGATCGTTCTTCTTTTCGATCATACCTTTTCTGTTCTTAAACATGATTATCTTCCCCTTTCTTTTTTAGGCCTTCATTTCGGCAATCATTTGTTTATACTTTGAATTATCAAAGACTGGTTCAGGATCCGGCTGTGGTTCCGGCTGTGGTTCAGGATCTTCAGTCCTGACATTCACATCAGTGATAAAATCTTCAGCCAAGTTGATCGGCTGTTCTTCTTCGGATCTGGCATTGATCAGCGTGCCTTCATATGCTGGCCGCATTTTATTATTCAGGATGCTGACTTCGCGCAGATCCAGCGCGTTGACTATTCGCTGACGCAGGCCATTGAAGGATCCTTCTGTGACATCTTCATCAAGAAATCCGAATGACCATCCGACCAGCCTTCCATTCCTTGCGTCATCTACAACTTCCGGATCATCTGTGACAACACGCGCCTTCAGGCCAATGCTGTCTTCAGTCAGTTCCAGATTGCCGCGCGTCGTGGATCCAAGATCACGCGACCAGTCATGATTCAGTAAAACATGAATGTCGCTGTTGTTCTGGATCGCCCTTTTGAACGCGCCCTTCCTGATCCTTTCAATAAACTGGCCGAATCTGTCACGAAGCGTTTTGCTGTCACGTTCGACCGCGTTCACATATCCGGAAATCTCGACGCTGTCTGATCTAATAATTATATCCATGTGTTTTTCGTCACCCCTTCCGTCAATTCTTCAACTTCTTTCGCCTGATCTGGTGTGATCTCACCATCTTCGACCTTCTGTTCTTCCTGATCTTCAATGGCCATCTTCGCATCCATGTTCGGCGTGTAATATGTCTTTTCATTGACGTCGAATAATACGGCAGACAGGCCATAATCGATGACGTCCAGTCCTTCGATTTCGTTCATGTTCTCCATTCGCCTGAATTCATTCTTTGTCATGAATCCGATTTCTTTGGCCATCCGGTATGCTTCATATCTTTCCTTGATGTTGGCCTTGATGATTTCCTTGACATCAAATTCGAAGAACTTCTTTCCCTTTTCCTTTTCCAGCAGCAGTGAACTGTTCAGTGCTGCTTCGAATGCTTTGGCGATCGGATATATTCCGACCTTGAATGTGTCATAAAAATCAGATGTGTTGATGTGAAAAATGCTGTTGATTTCATCATTCAGCGTCTTTTTGTTTTCATTCAGCTGCATTTCCACGGATGTGTTTGCTGCTTCCTGAAATTCCAGACCATTGTTCAGCACGACGACATTTTCTTCATTGTTCATGTATAGATTCCGCCATGCTGTTTTCAGTGCGTTGATCTCTGTCTGGCCGATCTTGCGCTGTGATTTCAAAAATCCGCGCTTGTTTCCGCCTGACTTAACCAGTCCAAGCTGATAGATCAGTGTCTGATATGCTGTCTGCAGCTGCTTCGACAGTTCGGCTGTGACGCCCTGTCCTTCCATTCCGTCTTTTGTGTTTCGCAGCAGTCTGATGAATTCATATGGCTGATATTCTGCATCATAACAGAATATAGAAAATGATTTGAAAATCGGATCAGGGCTTCGAAGTATGCTGATGTAATCTTCATCCACATAATATAAACCGACGATGTCATTCCCAGATCTTTCGATATATGAATAACCGCCGCGCCCCAGCAGATAATCAGTGACCATTGCTTTCTTCCATTCAAAGCCATTCAATGTGTCACCAGTGTCCGCATTCAGCAGCGACAGTCTTCCATCGTTTGTGATCTCTTCAACAACGCCCTTGTGGTATTTATACAGTTTGACTGGCATTGATGCAATCATCCCAGCAACCAGATCGACTGCTGAAGCAACTGCAGGAATTGTCAATGCCATCTGCTTTGTGATTACTTCATCATTAAGCATCGCACGCAGCAGAACATCGTTGATGGTTCCCTGATCGCCGACTGTGACCTGTGATGTGGCCGTGTCGGACGTCTGTGCTGCAGGCGATGCAGTTTCATCCCTGATCTTGAAAAAATCCGAAAAAATTCCCATGTATTTCGACCCCCTTTGCGCTTTGAAATTTAAAGCACTTGAATCGCGAATTCCATTTGATTTAAGAATACATCCTGCTGTGCCAAAAAGCAAGCGTTGATCGTGCTGACAACCATGTCGACTTTGCCTGTCGATTTCTTTTTATGCACATATAGATTTTTGTTCGTGTCGTAGCTGCAGCGTGCATTCTGGAAGTTGATTTCATACAGTGCATTTGATTCATACTGGAAGCAGCCTGTCAGAATCTTTTCCTTCAGCAGCTTTGTCGGCGGATGCAGGACTGATGAATGCTGCCTGATCTCGACTGTGTTATATCCTGCGCGTTCCAGTTTCTGCGCTGTTGACAGCGCGTTGTATCTATCATATCCAATGGCCTGAATCTGAACATCCAGACGCGATTCAAGCGACAGAATGAAGTCTTCCACGACCGCATAATCGATCACTTGATCACCGCACGCGATGACCTTTCCTGTTTTCAGCAGTTCATTATAATTGACCTTTTCTGTTGCAGTCTTTTCTTCGATCCTTCCTTCCGGAATGAATGCATAACTGTCCACAAGAATGGTTTCGTCATCATCATCCACGGCCACGATCGACACAGATGTGTTGTCTGTTGTTTCTGACAGATCCAATCCGACATATACAACACGACCAGCCCATTTGATCGACGCTGCGCGGCATTTCTGGACATCAGCCACATCAATGAATGTTTCTGTTCCTGCGCCCATATATATGATGTTGCAGTGCTTTGTCACGAAGTTTTCACGCGCTGATTCCACTGCGACTGCGTATGCCCTTTTTTTCAGCAGATCTTCCCAGATTTCCGATATTTCCAGCGCCACCGGATTCGCCTGCTGCAGAATCAGATCGTCTGTTTCCCATCCTTTTGACTTGTCCGGTTCATATAGCAGCGCAAACCTTGTCGGATCTTCGATTGTATGATCCAGAACACGCTTTGAATATGCGACTTCGTCTTCAAATGGATTATTGATCGTCGGATATTTTGTGCTGATTATGAATCCCAGCTTGTTCAGAACATTCAGCTGGCCTGATCTCATGGCTTCGATTGCATAGCTGGAAGGAAGTGCGCCAACTTCATCCGCGCAGAATACTGACGGAAGACGACCATCCATTCTGCTGGTGCTATATGCCAGCGGCGTGTATTTG
>Ga0247611_10007680_pt1 | contig 13454 bp, 16 predicted proteins | sample 177DNAGHGhighgp2_FD_192422 | JGI IMG/M metagenome (GOLD analysis project Ga0247611, IMG submission 192422) | Sheep rumen microbial communities from Palmerston North, Manawatu-Wanganui, New Zealand - 1770 DNA GHGhigh gp2 | ecosystem: Host-associated > Mammals > Digestive system > Stomach > Rumen... | reverse complement strand
TACCACATGCCCCACTCTCTCATCGATAAGCTGTAGCGCCTCGTCGATTAAGGCCTTACGGTCGCCAAGATTGCTGCCTAAACCAATATACAGGTTGTGTTCCATGAGTATTATCCGTGTGAGGTTTAATCGTTTAAGATAAGCATGGCATCACCATAAACACCAAAACGATAGCGCTTATCGTGCAGAGCCTCGTTATAGGCTTTCATGATGCGCTCGTAGCCACCATAGGCACAGGTGAGCATGAGCATAGTGCTTTGTGGCAGGTAGAAGTTAGCTACCATAGCATCTGCCATCTGAAACTCATATGGGGGGAATATGAAGCGGTTGGTCCAACCTTCAAACGGCTTCAGTCGTCCGTCGGCGCTAACAGCCGTTTCCAGCACGCGCTGCACAGTTGTACCCACAGCACACAACTTGTGACCATTCTCCTTAGCCCTGTTCACTATGTCGCAAGCCTCTTGGTTGACATGCATTTCCTCGCTGTCCATCTTGTGCTTCGTCAAGTCCTCGACATCAATCTCGCGGAAGTTACCAAGTCCGCAATGCATCGTTACGAATGCGAAGTCCACGCCCTTGATTTCCATACGTTTCATCAACTGACGCGAGAAGTGCAATCCAGAACCAGGTGCAGTTACGGCTCCCTCGTTCTTTGCAAAAATACATTGGAAGTTCTCCATATCTTCGGGCTCCGACGGACGCTTAATCATCTCCCTTGGCAGCGGAGCCTCACCCAAAGCATAAAGAGCCTGCTTAAATTCCTCGTGATCACCATCAAAGAGGAAACGCAAAGTGCGTCCACGACTGGTGGTATTATCGATAACTTCAGCCACCATGGAATCGTTTTCGCCAAAGTACAATTTGTTGCCAATACGAATCTTACGTGCAGGATCAACAAGAACATCCCACAGTCTCATTCTTTCGTTCAGCTCACGCAACAGGAACACTTCGATGCGTGCACCAGTCTTCTCCTTATTTCCATACAAGCGAGCAGGGAAAACCTGGGTGTCATTGAACACGAATACATCCTTTTCATCGAAATATTCCAATATATCGCTAAACTGCTCGCGATGTTCGATGATTCCACTCTTTGTGTGAACCACCATCAAACGACAGTCGTCGCGATAAGGCGTTGGATACTGCGCAATGCGCTCTTCGGGAAGTTTGTAGTTGAATTGTGAGAGCTTCATATATTTATCATTTATTATTTATCATTTATTACTATTTCCTGTTGGTCGAGCCACGATTCGAAATCGTCAATCTGCATACATTGCTCCACGCGTACATCACCGATACGGGTACGTCGCAAGGCTATAAGATGTGCCCCACTCTGCAGAGCCTGCCCGATGTCGCGAGCCAAGGCGCGAATGTATGTCCCCTTGCTGCAAACGATACGCAATGTCAGTTGCATCTGTTCGGCATCGAAGTTCACTAACTCCAGTTCATCTATGACCAGAATCTTCGGTTTCAATGGTACATCCTCACCCTTTCGTGCCAGTTTATAGGCTCTATGCCCATCTACTTTACATGCTGAAAAGGCAGGTGGAACCTGCTCAATACGTCCCATGAAACGAGGCAACACCTTGCGAACAAGTTCCAATGTTATATGCTCTGTGGGATAGGTTTGGTCTATTGGTTTCTCGAGATCGAAGCAAGGAGTTGTAGCACCCAGTTGGAGCGTTGCCACATACTCCTTTGTGCCAGCCTGCAGTTGGTCGATTTGCTTTGTGGCCTTACCAGTGCAGACAATAAGAACTCCAGTAGCAAGAGGGTCGAGCGTGCCGGCATGTCCCACCTTCAGTTTCTTCACACCAAGACGATGACAAAGAATCCAGCGCACCTTTGCCACAAGGTTGAACGAAGTCCAACGCAGCGGTTTATCGAAATACAGTATCTGACCCTCTTCGAAGTTCATTCTTTAACTCAAGAATATCAGTATCAGACCAACTATTGCACAGTATATGCCGAAGTATATGAGTTTGCCCCGACGTACAATACCTATCATCCATCGGCAAGCCAAACACCCGCTTACAAACGCTGCTACGAATCCACCAATAAGAGGCCAAGTGCCAATACCAGCTGTAGCAGCCTCAGTACCTTCCTTCATGGCCTTCACAATGTCGAGCAGAGCCTCGCCCAAAATAGGAGGAATAACCATGAGGAAAGAGAACTGCGCCAGTTTCTCCTTCTTGTTTCCCAGCAAGAGTCCGGTAGCAATGGTACTGCCCGAACGGCTGAGACCAGGCAATACTGCTGCGGCCTGAGCCAGACCTATCACAAATGCATCAACAAAGGAGATATTTTCCTTCTGACGGGGTTTGGCATAATAACTGAAAATGAGCAACGCTGCTGTCAGCAACAGGCAACAGCCAACCACGAACAGACCTGCACCAAAGATTTCCTCGACATAGTCCTTGAAGAAAACACCGACTATACCTACAGGAATCATCGAAACTACGATAGCAAGAGCATAGCGCTGTTCAGCGCTCATACGACAACGGCCCTCTGCTGTGCGCTCGCAACGGAACAGACCTTGCAATATCCACACAATCTCCTTCCACAGGATTACGAGAGTGGAAAGAACAGTAGCCACATGAACAGCCACCGTGAACGTGAGGTTCTGTTCTCCGTCAATGCCAAAGAAGTGCGAGGCAATGGTCAGATGACCACTGCTCGATACGGGCAGATACTCGGTCAATCCCTGCAATATGCCCATCAATATTGCTTCAATCGTACTCATTACTTGTCAGAAGATTTGTGTAATATTCCGTAAATCATGAATGCAAATCCAGCGAAACATACGGCAGGTGCCAACTTTATACGGCGGGCACTGAAGATGTCGGGATTGAAAGCACTCTCCGAACTGCCTGTTCCGGACATCAGTATGAAACCCAGTATTACAACTGCCATACCCACGGCCAGCAGTATATAATTCATTTTTCCGAATGCAAAGTCCTTTTTCATTTCGTTCTAAATATTTTGTTATTCGTACATTTCGCGTTCACGCATCGAGAGGTAGTGGCTAACGCTAATGTATGTGCAAAGCAATGTCAGCAACAGTCCGCACACAAGCACCGAAACACCCGTTATGATGGCACTCTCCATAGTGACATAAGCCTGCATGTTGGGGTCATAAGTCCATAGGGCATGCATTCCTCCCAACAGAACGGCATCGGCAAGAATGCTTGCTGCCAGTCCTATCCATAGGGCACGCAACATAAACGGACGTCGTATGAAGCTCCACGATGCTCCCACCAGTTTCATGGTGTGAATGATGAAGCGTCGTGAATAGACCGACAGTCGCACGGTGTTGTTTATGAGCACCAGAGTAACCATCAGCAACAGAGCCACAATACCCAGCAACACGTATGTTACCTTACGCAAGTTGCTGTTCAGTCGCTCTATGAGGTCCTTCTGGTAAATAACATCCGTCACCAGTTTGTTGCTCTTCAGTCGTTTGCTTATCCACCCAAGACTGTCTGTGCAGGCATAGTCTGCCACGAGATTAAGCTCCAGCGAGGGAGTAAACGGATTCTCACCACCGAGGAAATCGGTCGGGTCTGTACCCATCGCCTCTGTCTGTTCTTCCAGAGCTTGTTCACGACTGATGAACGTTACGTTCTTCACCCATGCTTTCTTCTCCAACTTCTTCTTGTACTCGGCAGCATCGTTGTTGCTGGCATCGTCGGAGAACATAACGGTAATTGTCAGACTCTGACGCACACTCTCGCTAAGCTGTTTGGCAGTAAGTGCACAAACGACCACCAGCCCCATCAATATGAGCACGAAGGTCGTACTGATGGTGCTGGTGAGAGCCTGCCAACGCAGGGATATTTTTCTTCTTTTTCTAGGCATTAAGCTAAGTCTATAAACTCTAAACTTTCAACTTTACTTCACGTACTCAGCCCAATCTGTCAAACGCATATCGCCCTTGCGCAAGAATGTATCGTGCATACCGAAGGCAGCGCTCAGACAATGATGAGTGTGACCACCTGTCTTCTCGGCATACTTCAGGTAATCCATCAGCATTGGACGATAGTCCGGGTGTGCCACCTTTATGAGTTCGAGACTCTTCTGCATATCGCTCTTATGGCGCAGGTCGGCAACACCGTATTCAGTTATAACAGCGTCAACGAAGTGATTGGTATGGTCGATGTGGCTGGCGAAGGGAACGATACTTGAAATTGCTCCGCCCTTGGTGGTAGAACCACAGGTGAAGATGCTCAGATAAGCATTATTGGTGAAGTCGGCAGAACCGCCAATACCGTTCATCATCTTCGTACCGCAAATCTTTGTTGAGTTCACGTGTCCATAAAGGTCAACCTCGATGGCTGTATTCAGCGAACAAACGCCGATGCGGGCAATAACCTCGGGATTGTTGGAAATTTCTGAGGGACGCAGCACCAGTTTGTCCTTGAAGAAGTCCATATCGCGATAGATTCCCTTCATGCACTCGTTGGTGACTGTAAGTGAACAAGCCGAAGCCGAAAGCACACGACCTTCGCGCATCAACTGCACGGGAGCATCCTGCAGCACCTCGGTATAGATGTTGAAGTTAGGAACTTCTGTCGAGTGACCCAGAGCACCTAGTACAGCATTAGCACCGCTGCCCACACCACTCTGCAGGTTTAGGAATGTTGGAGGAATCAGTCCCTGACGCATGTTCTGAACCAAGAAGTCGGCAACGTTCTGACCAATCTGTGTGGTGATGGGATCGGGGTCTTTGAACGAACGGGCCTCATCTGGCACATTGCCCTCGACTACACCGATGATACGGCTTGCATCCACCTCGATGTAGGGCTTACCGATGCGGTCGCCCGGGTGACAGATGTTGATGGGCTTGCGGAAAGGATGGTCCTCGATTTCATATACATCGTGCAGACCCATACCGCTGCGCTCGTGGAAAGCGTTCAACTCGATAATGATGCCCTCGGTAGCCAGTCGGCATACGGTGGGGGCAATACCTCCTGCTGCTGTCAGGTAGATGTGAGCCTTGTCGCCAACTTTCTCCAGCGCACAAGCCTCTATGATAGCCCAGTTCACCTTTCCCAGATAGCCCTGACGAATCTGAGTCGCCATATTCGAGAGGTTCAGGTCGCTGTAGTTCAGCTCGTTCAGGTTCACATGCTTGCGGAAGTCGGGATTTGTAGTATAGGGCGCACGGAAATCTATGGCCTGTGCGTTCGACAAAGCACCGTCGCAACTCTGTCCAGTGCTTGCACCAGTGAAGATGCTGATTTTGAAGGGACGTCCTGCGGCATGTTCTGCTTCGGCAATCTTTGCAATCTCGGCTGTTGTCATTTTTGCCGTACCTGCAGGTGTGAAACCGCTAAGGCCAATTGTCTGGCCATTCTTTACCAACGCTGCAGCTTCGGCAGCAGTCATTTTATTGAAACTCATACGTATTTTGTTTTGATTTTTGGTTTAGCGCGTGCAAAGATAGCGCAAATCGAGCGAAAATGCAAACTTTGTTTGTATTTTATCAATTATGCACGAGAGTTCCAATCTCCTCACCTGCCATTACCTTGCGCAGATTGCCCACAATGTCCATATTGAAAACATAGATTGGCAGGTTGTTGAGTTTGCACATTGTGGTTGCAGTAAGGTCCATCACCTTCAGGCCGCGATTGTATATTTCGTCGTAAGTGATGTCCTTGAATTTCGTTGCAGTGGGGTCTTTCTCTGGGTCTGCAGTATATACACCATCCACACGAGTACCCTTCAGCATCACATCAGCCTCTATCTCTATGCCGCGCAACGAAGAACCGGTGTCTGTTGTGAAGTACGGATTGCCAGTACCTCCGCTCATGATAACCACCTCGCCGCGCTCCATTGCCTCTATTGCCTTCCATTTGGTGTAAAGCTCGCCAATAGGCTCCATGCGAATGGCTGTCAGCACCGTTGTCTTCTGTCCTATTGCCTGCAGGGCGCTGCACAGTCCCAGCGAGTTTATCACCGTTGCCAGCATACCCATCTGGTCGCCTCTCACACGGTCGAAGCCCTTTCCAGCACCCGTAAGTCCGCGGAAGATATTACCGCCACCAATGACGATACCCACCTGCACGCCCATTTCCACTACTTCCTTAATTTGTCGGGCATAGTCGTTCAAACGGTTCACGTCAATACCATACCCCTGTTCTCCCTGCAGACTCTCACCTGAGAGCTTCAGCAGAATTCTCTTAAACTTTGCCATTTTCTTACATTTTACGACCCCTCTCCCCGCTCCCCCGTGGGGGAGGGCTTTGCAGGGTATTTATTATTAATATTTATAATTTCACTTTATCGCCGCCCCTCGGGGAGGACGGGAGGGGGTTATTTCTACCTCCTTGAACCCATATCGTCGCATCTGTCCAGCCTCATCCTCTATTATCAAATGCCCCGTAGGCTCCACATCAACTATTCGTCCACAGAAATCGCCCTTTTCATCATGGAATCTTGCCATTTCGCCCCTTCGATACAGATGGCTGAGATACATCTCATGCAGTTCCTTTTCGCGTCCCTGTTCCGTCCACTCATAATATCGAGTGAAGTTTTCCATTATCTGTTCCAACACGAAACGGCGCTCCAACGTCTCTCCTGTTATCAGAGCCAATGATGTTGGTTCCGCCACCTTGCGAACACTCTTTTGCGAGTCATCTATTCGTGTCCTGTCGAAAGCAAATTCCGTTTGGTTGATGTTAATGCCTGCCCCCATTACACAGCGCTCTATCCTATCGCCCTGTAGCTCATTCTCAATCAGCATTCCGCACAATTTCTTGTCGCCCCAATAAATGTCGTTGGGCCACTTAATGGTAAATGGTAAATGGTAAATGGCAAATGGTAATTTAGCTAGGGGGGCTAGAATTGAGAGGGAAAGGATTTCGCTGAGGACGAACATGCGGTCGGCAGGGATGTGACGCGGATGAACGAGCATACTGAACAGCAGGTTCTTTCCACGCTCCGACTCCCAACCATTGGCACCAGCTCCGCGTCCAGCCGTCTGATATTCAGCCGTCACCAGCGTTATTTGCCTCTCCGGTGCCACAGGTCTGTAACTGCGCAGGAAATCGTTTGTACTCGTAACATCGCCCAGTTCCACCATCCGGAACCAAGGCGAATCGTCCAAACAAAAGTGCCTCTCCGTCATTTCCATCGCTCGTTTTCTTCCTTATCCGCTGTCAAAGATAGTGCAAACCGAGTGAATTTCCAAATCTATTTACTCTTATTTCGTAATTCCTCAATCAGCGGAATCACCACCTTACGCAACACCTTCTCATTCAACCTATGCTCACCATCGAAACGGACAGCATGAGGATAATGCTTGTGAAAGAGGTCGTAGGTGTTCACCACCGTATCATGAATCCCGAACAGACCGTAGCAATTCTCGCGGTCCCAGTCCGTGATGTCCTTCCATTGCTGGCGTTCCATCTGGTTGTGATGCTGAATAATGTCGCGAGTTATGCGGAACGTCTTCTGTCCGTCCTTGCGCCCGTTGAAAAACTTATGCTCGCCAGTCTTCAGCGCCCCGCTCATAGTGGACATATTCAATGCCGGATTGATGCAAATGCGCACGAAACCCCTCATCTGCTGGGCATACATACCTCCCATACTCGTACCGATGACAATATCTGGCTTTTCATCTGCACATAGCTGCTTCAGGTAAGGCAAAGCCTCCACTGGGTCAACAGGAATATCAGGTGCTATCACCTCGTCCTCTGGCAACATCTTGCGCAAACTCTCCACCGTACCACTGGCTCCCGACGAGCCAAATCCATGAAAGTAAATCAGTTTCATATTTCTTCCTCCTATCCTACATCATGCATTTTACATCACCTATTACCTCCAAATCAGCCGGCAGCCAATCAACGCTGTCGAGCTGTTCCTTCGTGAGCCAGCGGGCGGCCTCGTGCTCCTTCAGCGTCAGCGAACCACTCTCTACATGGCACCAAAAGCAATGCATCTTCAAGTGGAAGGCTGCGATTGAGCGAGAGGAGAGTGAAGCTTGCTTTGATTCTTCCGAATGTGAGCAGGCTCGGCCAGAGGCCAACTGAGGGTAATCGTATTCGATGGTCTTTACTAATCTCTCAACCACGATTTTTGTTTCCAGTTCCTCCCAAATTTCACGCTTCAAGGCATCCTCTGCCGATTCGCCTGATTCGATCTTTCCACCAGGAAACTCCCAACCGTCCTTGTAGTCACCATATCCTCGTTGCGTGGCGAAGATACGCCCCTCATCATCGTGTATTATCGCCGCTACTACTTCTACCTGTTTCATTATCCTACAGCCATTTTCTAGGCTTTATCCATATTGGTTTTCCGTTTTTATAAGTTGATATTTATTGAGTCATAGGATACGTACTCATGATTCTTTACCTAAAACGAATTTTATATTACCTATCACTATCCGCAGCCATAGGCAATTGTGCGGCTGATTCATCAAGTTTCGGATAAGGAACAACCTTTACCGAGCGGTCTTGTAGCCAGATATGATTGAGGGTAAAGGCTATTGAATCCAACGTTGCTTCTTGCTTCGATGGCTTTAACTCACATTCCCATATGGTGATGCAATGCCAGCCCATTTCAGCCAACTTGCGCTGCTCCTCCTTATCCCGTTCCTTGTTCCTCCGAATCTTCGCCACCCAGAACTCCCTATTCGTCTTCGGAATCTTACAGCACTCCGAATTATCAATTATCCATTTTCCATTATCCATTTGTGGCTCTGCCACATTGTGTCCATGCCAGAAACAGCCATTGATGAAGATGCAAGTCCTGTATTTCCTTAATACCAAATCTGGATGCCCAGGCAACCGCTTATAATTCAGTCTGTATCTAAAACCTCTCTTCCACAGTCCTTTGCGCACAATCATTTCAGGCTTTGTGTCCTTCGACCGAATCGCCGCCATATTTTTGCTGCGCTGCTGTGGAGAGAGTTTGTCCATAAGTTTATGCCAATTTTGCAGCAAATTTACGAATTGTATCTTGAATTATTAACAAAAATGGTAAAAATAATAAATGCCCAAATATTTTTATTTTTCGTATAGCCGGAGTATCTTTGCGAAAAAAAGGATGAACAGAGAAAAAAAACTTAGCACTTTGGAGAAAAATATCCAAGAGGCTGTAACCGCTTACAAGGATATCATTGAGAAATGGTTGAGCGAAGTGGAAGCTCCGCTTAGTTTATATGACAAATCAAAGAATCAGGCAGGCATTAAGATTTTAATGGCTGAAGAGGATACCATAAATATCCTTATCCTAGACATGATAAAATTTGACAAAAGTACTGGAAATATTCTTGTACACCAATCGTTCGAAGAATCAGAAGATAATTCACGATGGATTCCAGTCTCTATACTTGGCGACAAGGCTATTGAGATATACCAATCCATCTTTTGGCTTGATAAGGATGATTTGATTATTGTGGATGGTGACACACATTCAGGGACAGCAAATATGGTATGGAGCTTTTCAAGCAAAGCTTTATTTTTTATAAACGTGGATGGACACATTGTTGACACAGGATGGTATTATGACGGCATTGACCATTTCATTGGCTGTAATGGTGAATTTGCAGTTCACAGGTATGACTGGTCCATAGCGATGCGTGAAATTGATGAACATGAAGAGGAGATGGAAGAATACGATGATTAGTATAAACACTAAAGATGATGTTTATATGCCTCGAAGTGCTGTGCCAAAAACTCTTGTTCTGGCGAAAACTTCTCTGGCATTATGATATGTCGTCCTTGCAAGTTGTGAAGATACTTCAACGTTGTTTCGTCCTTGGCTCCGCTAAGCATCTCATCAGAAAGAACAATCTCGTAATCAGGTGTTATCGCCATTAGATATTTGTCATAAGCACGATGGAAAGTTGGAGTCATACAAAGTCCGTTATTGGGGTTCGTGCGATTCTTTACGTCGTCAGCCCAACTTGATATGTGACATGCTTCAAGCAATGAAGTATTAGTTATACCAGTTATACAACATTGGTTGAGGTAAGCCGTTAGAACCGCCTCACGGAAAAATTTCTGGTTAATACGCTGGCGGACTATTACCTCTCGTTCCTTTCCCTCTGGAATATTTCGTGTGTCAATCGTAGCAAAGTCTTCAACGGTCTTGCCCGCGCGTTCAGCAAACAAACGCTCGCTTTCATATGCTAGTTTCTCCGAGTTACCCCAAAACTCATTCCAGATAGACTCCTCTGCCTTGCCACCATTGGCAAGTCCTGTGATACCTTTTGCCTTCAAAACGGAGTCGAAACGCCCAAAGTTTCCTACCTTCATCTTTAGCGCAACAGGAGACCTGCCTATGAGAGGGGCGTATTTCTGAATAATCGGATGACATTCCTTCACATCTTTGAAAGGAATCTTGCAATATACATTGAGAGCCATAATTAACTGCTCGCGAGTCCATGGTTCTTTCTTTGCCATATTATTTGTAGTTACCGGATGCGATCGATTTTGTTCAACACATCATCGGGCTTCTCTGCCCACTGAATCACATTGTCAGGATGCTGCCCCATAGAATCGATGTACTCACATATTAATTGATAGTGTCTGCGGGCAAAAGCTGTACTGATATTGCCAGAGCCATCGAAGCAAATAGGTTCATGATGAGCAATACGATTGCGAAACTCGCGAATATGAGTGAGGTCTTTGTATACATCAGCCTGGTTCTTACCTTTCCGTTTGTTTGGGAAGATTTGCAAGAGAGTCTTACCACCACGTTTGTATCTTTTCTTTGAAAATAATTTGGTCCAAAATCCCATAGTCAGCGAGGCAACCATCTTGTCGTTGTTATATAAGCCACGCTTTCTGTAGTCTGCTTCCGTCTGTCTTATCTCATCCTTATTAAATTCAAGCAACTTATCACTGTCAGCTTGGTTTACTATCCAATCAGAATCGGAGTAATAAGCAACATAGTGCTCGTTGATTGCATTTCCCAGCATAACTTCAAATATATTCAAAACGCCATAGAACCGCTGGCATAGTCTGAGGTTATAGCGATACAGTTGCATTGTCTTCCCATTTTTACCAGTACAAGCATTCTGATATTTGCGCATTCTGGGCACCGAATATAGCTTTTGACTCGTCTTAAAGTCCATTTATCATTAATTATTCTAAAAATTTTGTCAATTATCTTGTAAGTATCAATTAATCTTCATACATTTGCAGCGTAACACCCCGTTGTCCCTGCTTTCGCATACTTCGGGGTTAGTGTTTTTATAGGGCGACTTCTTCAGGGAAATCTTTCAGTTTTATCTTAGTTGCCATATGATATTTTTTCACCACAAAGATACGAAAAAAATGAGACAAGCGACCTACATTCCCAAGAAATGCAGAAAATAAATAATCGCAGACGACAAGAGTATGACCTGCAAACTTAATTGTACCGAATTCGGGGGAATTAAACTAAGTTTATTCAACTAAATTCAGTCATTAGTCAATAGTCATTAAGGATTTTTGAAAGAGGAAAAAGTGCCAATATATTATATATATAATATATTGATGAAAAATGGTATCTATTTTTTTCTTAATGACTATTGACTATTGACTGCGTCAGAGCAGTTAACCTTAATGTACTTCCCTAGAAAAAGTTGAATGGATTTTACCTTAACCCTGCCATGGGTTGAATGCCTTTTTGGTACCTTAATCCTTAACCCTGGCAAAAGTTGAATCATTCTCTCTAAACCCTTGTTTTTGTTGAATATGCTCCGCGGAAAGCCGTTCAATCATTTTCAGGGTTTGCGGTGCAAAGGTACATGCTCCTTCCTGTATCTCCAAATTTTCAAGGTATTTTTCTCTATAGCTTGTCCATTTCTTCTGTATTTTCCCCATACAGGACGCTGCCTGACGTGGAGTCATGTTGTTAAGCGACATGTGTGGGCGTTCGTTGTTGTAGAAGGCTATGGCCTTTTCCAGGGTCCTTCTGAGCTCTCCGATGGAGCGGAATCTGATATCCTTGAGCAGTTCGTTCTTGACAGTGTTGTTCTGGCGCTCTGCCACGGCATTGTCCTTGGGGTCGCCGCTCTCCGTCATGCTTATCCTGATACCTGTCTCCAGGAGCAGCGATGTATATGCGGCACTGACGTACTGGATGCCCCTGTCTGAGTGGTGGATGAGATTGACGACCTCGTCCGCTGGCAGTGTCTCAAGAGCTTTCATGAGGCACTCTACGCTGCACCAGGCTTCCATCGTCTCGCCAACATACCAGCTGATGATCTCCTTGGTATAGCAGTCCGTTATCATCGACAGGTAGCAGAAGTCGTAGCTGCCGTCAGGATTCCAGATGGGGATATAGGTGATGTCCGTTACCCAAATCTGATTCTTGCGTATCGGTATGATATCCTTTACCAGGTTCGGATACGTAGGGAGTCCGTGAGTAGAGTCCGTCGTGCGCGGACGGCGCCTCGGAAGCCTTACGTTCAAGCCGTTACGGGCTATGATAGCCTCCATCTTGTCGCGCCCCACCATATACTCATAGTCAGCACCGAAGCGCTCGCGATACATGTAGTGTAGTTTCTCCCCGCCTATGCCGGGATCTATCTGACGGATATCCCTGACGAACTGGATGACCATCTCCTCCTTCAGCCGTTGTCTGCCCAATGTGTCCCTGTACTGATAGTATGCCTGCCAGCTCCTGCCAAACAGCCGGCAGAGAAGGCCCATGGTCTGACCCTTGACCTTCTCCGCGGCAAGCTTCTTCACTGTTTGGCGCCAGCTTTTTTTCTGATCGGGATGTTGAACATCTTCTCGGCCTCGTCAATCATCACGTCCTTGGCGTGGTTCATCCACTCGGCCATCTTCAACGCCTCCGCCAGACGCTTGTTCTCTTCCCTGAGACGGGAAAGCTCCTCGGCCTCCGTCTCCACTGGCTTCTGACTTCTCATAGGCATAATCGACGGATTTGGTTTGACATATGTACTGACCTGACCTCTGCGTTCAGGCTCCTTTCCTTCTGCAAAGGTACGAATCCATCTGTTAATCGTACGCCTGCTTACACCAAAATCTATACATAACTGTTCAATTGGCACATGATTCAGCAGATGAGCCTTGACTATCATGCGGGTTTCTGCTAATGTCTTGTGCTTGCTACTGCGCCTAAGTGCCAGTTCCTGTAACTCTAACAATCCTAAATCTTCTGTTTTCTCCATCTATAAACGTTGTTTTTTATTCAACGTTTTTCAGGGTAAGACACCTATGCCGACAAGTTCTTGCTCCTCTTCGCTACGCAAGCCAGCAAGCTGGAGCGAAGTTAACCTTTGGCGACAAGTTAAGTTAACCTTTGGCGATAAGACGGGCAACCAATGGCGATAAGGTCTAGACCTTGTGGCGATAGGTACTAGTACCTTCCGGCGGAGGGATAGTATCCCTTGGCAGGAAGGGATAGTAATCCTTCTGGGGAAGGGATAGTATCGCGTCTCGACAGACGATAGTATCGCTCCCTTTTCCGCGTGGTAATCCCTACAGATTCTTTGT
>Ga0247611_10007679_pt1 | contig 13455 bp, 4 predicted proteins | sample 177DNAGHGhighgp2_FD_192422 | JGI IMG/M metagenome (GOLD analysis project Ga0247611, IMG submission 192422) | Sheep rumen microbial communities from Palmerston North, Manawatu-Wanganui, New Zealand - 1770 DNA GHGhigh gp2 | ecosystem: Host-associated > Mammals > Digestive system > Stomach > Rumen ... | reverse complement strand
TACAGGGAAGCAACATGGTAATCCGCACGGGAGCGTTAATGTCCGCAGGATGTTTTGACGAAACGCTTCCGAGCTGCACTGACCGAGATCTTATGATCTCCCTGCTTAGGAAGTATTCAAGGGAGAACTTTTCAATACTGGATGTTGTCACAGTAAAACACTTCGCCTCCAAAGACAGTGTTACAGGTAACCGGCAGTCCAAGCATGGGGGTCTTGCCATCTTCTACCGCAAGCACCTTGCAGAGTTCAAGGATGAGGCAACTCTTGAGAAGTCGCTTAAAAGGGCATCATTACTCTTTGGATACGACGGGTCGGCGGAATTGTCCGCTTATAACAGCCTTGAGAGTATCGCCATAGGAGTAGCCACCCATAACGGGGCAAAAACTATTCGCCGCTGTCTGTCCTCCATACTGCGTCAGAAAGGCTGCCGGAGACATATAAAGATAGTCATTGGTGCGGATTCCTCAACGGACGATTGGCAGAACAAAGTATCGGATATCCTTGACGATCTGGACGCAGTTGTCTTGAATCTTTCCTTCGGTAATGTCGTCAAGACCAGGAATGAAATCAACAACTACATTCTTTCCAAGATTGAGAACGTCCGGTTCCTTGGCCGGCTTGACGATGATGATGTCTATGCATCTGACGATGTTCTTAAGCGCATTGAAGCCGTGTTCGACAGTTCCCATCCGGACGTTGTCATAGGCGGCAACGGATATATCCAGGATGGTGATATCATTGAGCGCGAGAATATGACAAATGCACGACTGGTGGACATTGACTACCTCCACAGCCGTCTTGAAGGAATGGCTGAAGGACATCAGGAATGTGAATTACCATCATGCAATTTGTTCGTCATTCCTGCATCTGTTAGGCCATATCCGCCTGTTCAAAGTGCAGAAGACCATTCTCTCACTCTCTATTATCTGACACACCAAGAAGCTTATAAGGTCATCGTTACCGACGACATAAAAGTCACATACTATAACCTCTCAGGAGACATCTCCAAGAAAAATAAACAAGGCTCAACATATATAGAAATGAGGAAGCGTTTATTAGCAGACTTCGATGAGTCAAAAAAAGACAATGAGCGCATCGCTGCGGCGAAACAGCGCCTGGAAGCAAATGGAGTGACCGACTATAAATATTTGGGGTTGGGACAGGAAGGCGTAGTATTTCATGATGCCCGCTATGTTTACAAGGTATTCAGGCCGTTGTATATCGGGAAAGACCCGACTTGGCTCTCTCGCGGATTATCATTCTTTACCAATCCTGCCCACGAACGGTCACGGCACCTGTATCCCATCAAAATGCTGTCAGACGATATTATCCGGTACCCATACGAGCCTTCGGTCCCTTGTCTTAACTACTCCTTGGACGAGGTGGTTTCATTTGCCACCGAATGCTGGCGCAACAGATTTGTCATTAAAGACTGCAAACCCAAAAACTTCATCAGGGTTGGCGGGACGATCAAATTGATAGATATGAAAGGTTGCGACTACAATGACAACCTTTTCCTCAACATGTGCGCTCGAATGTATCTGTATGCAACACTATCTTCATCTTTTGCCCACCAAGAGATACGCAAGATAACGCGCAGCGCAATAAACAACTTCGATATTCCGGAATTGGCTGGTTTCCGTGAGTTTATGAACCGCGTTTATGCCAATATCATATACGAGGAAAGCAGGAATGTGGTTTGCTCCTATGGCTTGGCTCAGGCTGAATTGTTTGAAGATTATCCTTTCAACGAACTCCCGAACCTTGAACGGCTCTTCTTCAGCAACCTAAAAGAAGGCAAATACCTAAGAGGCGTTTCATTCGACGATGTCCGTCTGTCTGACGAGAACTATTTCAAGCCGAAAACCGTCAGAGTTGAATATGCCCCGGTGGCAGAACTGCCTACCAGCGTATCATTACTGATTAAATGCTGCGCCCAAGATGTTAGGACGCTTGAAGAGAACGTCAAGCATATTGTTCGTCAACTCTCATGCCCTAATACCTTTTCGGAAGTTGTACTCGGAATAGATCCTTATGTTGGAGAATACCTCCGCCAGTACAACCATGAAGGAACTCTTGAGAATCTGATCCATATCGCCAACAGACTGGTTGAAGAGAAAGTCATTGACAGGTACATCATCCATGATGAGGCGAATAATGCCGCTATCAACGAGCGCTGGTTCGGCCTTTCTTCTCAGTACTCCCATACCGCTGACTTAAAACCGGTTACACCCCAGATCTTTGCCATTGAGTCCTGCATCGGAGACTTCGTACTGCAGGCCGATTCTGATGCTATGATTGGCCGAGAGGACTACGGCCACGCGTATCTTCAGGAAATGCTTGCCCAAATGCTGAAGAACGATACCGTCGTTTCCGTCGGCTTCAATATCCCCAACAAGGAATCGAAAGACTACTTCGGCTTCGAGAAGGGAGGTTTTGTTCCGGAAATCCGGCTGGGCCTCTTCAACAAGAAGAAACTGCTTTCGATGCTCCCGCTGCCCAACTCTATCGACGAGTGTGGAAAGCTGACAAGGTCCTGGTTCCGTGCTCTTGAAATCAAGCAGCATGAAACTGGCATCTGCTCAATCAGAGGCGGAGACAAACGCACATTCTACATCCACCCACAGAATTATCGCAAGAAACAGCCCAATAGTTGGATGTCTATTCTTGACAAGGTTGAACAGAACGACATACCTGACTGCCAATACGGAGAATTTGACTGCGTCGGCTCATTGCAGGACTGGTGTGGAGCAAAGCGGAATGAAGACGTTGTCGTGGTGTCTGTTTTCCGAAACGTCCGCTATGACCGCTTCCTTCGATTCTGGGCGTCTCTGATATCCCAGACTGACCAGAGTTTCGGGATATTGTTGTATGATGACAATTCTGACAACGGACTGCCAATATTCATAGACTCACTCATCAAAGACTATAGGCATCGAGTAACTTTTGTCAAGGGGAGAAGCAAATCGACCCGTATGGAAAACGAGTTCCACTGTATCCACAATTATATGGGCAATCAAGAAAGCATTGTAGTTCTTGTCGATGGTGATGATGCCTTGATTGGCAACGACGTAATACGTGAGTTGCATGATAAATATCGTTACTGGAATACCGACGTGATTATTGGTCGTTTCCACCAAACATACAGGATTCAAGCGCACTACCGCTATCCTGCGGATTTCACGCACCCTAGAGAGCGTGGTGGGAACGTCTGGCAGCATCTGAAGTCATTCAAGAAATACCTATTCGACTCAGTTCCTTTATCCTACTTCAAGCATGAGGGAGACGAGAAACTTAGTACAAATCGCTGGTTTGAAACCGTAGATGATTTCGCAATGATGGTGCCCATTGTGGAACTTTCTGAGAAGCCGATGCAAAATGACTTCGTCAATTACTACTATGAACGCGACTTCGACCATAAGGATGATGACCGTGAACTGAAGGAGTCTTGCATCGCAGAAGTCCTTAGAAAACCGGCATTGAAGACCGGAAACTACACCATAGGTAGAAAGTCCTTTTCCCCCGACTTTACCAAGATTGAGATTGACATCACCCATGATTGTAACTTGAAGTGCCAAGGATGCAATCGTTCCTGCGGTCTGGCGCCCACGACCGATAGGATAGGAATTGATTCTATCCACAGGTTCATTGCGGAGAGTAAAGATTTGGGAATCTACTGGAAACTGATTAACATCCTTGGAGGAGAACCCACCCTACACCCGCAGTTCTTGGAAATCATACAGACAATTCAGGAAGATTATATTGATGCATACTCTCCGACAACTATTCTTCAGGTCGTTTCTAACGGATATACAGAAAGCAGCAGGAAGCTCTGTAATGAGATTCTAAAGTTCAATAATGTAAGGGTTGATTTCGGCTCATATAAAAAGAGCAACAAGGTCGATTACTTTACACCGTTCAATGACGCCCCTTGCGACCAACCGAACCATAGTTCCAATGACTATTCAAAAGGATGTTGGGTGGCAAAATATTGCGGGATTGGTCTCAACCATCTAGGCTATTACGGATGTGCAGTTTGCGGAGGCATAGACAGGGTTATGAATAAGACCCATGGTGCAACATCGCTCAGCGAATTGACTTCGCCCCTGATTATCAGTCATTTTGAGTTATTCTGTCCTCTATGCGGTAACTTCTCGGCATATGGAAGCAATTACGGAGATTTTATTCCTCGTTATGAGAAAGAGCCGTTTAAGAACATAGTCTCCAAATCCTGGATAGAGCTTTACCGGGCCTACAACAAGGCTATCAACAAAGGAGCGGCGGCTAAATAATAGACACCCAAGATATCCTACGATTATTGGAAAACACGGCATTGAACACACGGAGAATCCCCACTATTGGTTCGGCCATGAAACGCAATGGACAGTATCTTGAGTAAGTGATATCATACAACTCGTATCGGCAAGACGAAGGCGCTGATAGAGAAGAATGACCGTTAATACGCCAGTGCCAAGCGCTTCTTTTGCTTCGGTCTTTCATGTTCGGTTCCTTGCTATTTCAGGAGTGAATCCACCTGACTCCAATAGAAGAAAGCCTCTGGCCGATACTTCTTCAAGCGCTTCAACTTGGGATCAACTGCATTAGAGAGGGAAACTCTGGACAGATTCATTTGAGGATCGAAATGGAGAACCTCATTCTTGCCTTTCAGGACCAAGGCAGCAAGGTATGCTGCCTTGGATGCATTCACTACGGCACCATCATAGTTATACCGTTCGCTATGAATGAAATCCCTAACACGACCAACACCATCGGAGAGCTCGCCGTATTGGAAAGCGTCGTCATAGCCCCATGTACAGATAATTCGGGAGACATTCAAGATATCGTTCAGGACATCACTCTCTTTCAGCATCTGTTTGTCTCGATACGCCAATTCCACAGGAACGATACGGGAGAACGTGTTCCTGGCCACTTCCAGATCCGTCGTTTGATCAAAGATGGTGGCGACATCAAACAACTGCTTGATGATTTCCATTGAGCAGCGCTTCTCATCCTTATAGTAAGGAATTCCCGTGGTATTCGGGGCAAACGCAGTCATTTTGTCTCCGAGAATATCCATAAGGCTGGGCATACTCACATAGACCGGATTGTCATCATTTAGAAGGAAAGGACTTTCTATCGGCTTTTTTACCAATTCATGGTATTCAACTGCATCGAAAAGGACATCCAAAAGGATCTTTTCTTCCTCCTCCCCGGCCAGCAACAAAGGGTTGGTGTGGTAAGACACGGTGTAATAGCACTTGGCGTGTGTCTTGGGGACATTCGTCCTGGAAACTCTTTCGCCAGAAATAACCTCCCCAAAGCCATAATCCCGTGCCGTCTTATTAAGATAACCAATCACGTCTGTACCCGGCTCGCAGATAATATCGATGTCTATTGAAATTCGCTTTGCGCTGTTCATATGTAGCATCAGCGCCGTTCCGCCTTTGAAGACAAACGGACATCCGGATACGGCTATAGCCTCCAACAATGAAAATGCACGGATGGCTTTCTCAATCAGGGTTGGATTCGTATAAGGATAGCGTATACGAAGTTGCTGAATCCATTCCAACTCTCTGCTTTCTTTCAATATCATGGCTCATAGGTTTTTACAATATTCTCAACTAGACTTCTCCGTGCTCGTCGATCGGCATACCGGTAGAGAGATTTCAAGTTAACGACAAAGGACGACAACAGATTATCAAAGATTGTATAAAGCTCTGCTCCCTGAGCAAAGCTGAACTCCACATCGCCGGAAATATCCACCATCACCTTCTCCAGCTTTGGCATATTAATGCCGCCAAAATCAACCAGCGGTGATTGCGAAATCAAGGGCTTGACAATGATGCTGGGAAAGCCGGAGACATAACGGGCATAATCCTCAGAAGAAGGATTAAAGATTACTCTCCGCTCACTTACTTTCTCCTGCAAAAGATTGAAAGCCGGTTCCATGCCAATCCTCTCAATCTCAACAATCAGCAGATTAAGATTAGGAATGTGCTGCATGAAGGGAACAATAATCTGAGGGTCCCAAACGCAAATGTTCGTGTATGGGAATTCTTCTTTCAATAACCGACTAATGTCTCTGATTTCCTTGTTTGGAACCGGTACAAAAAGACGCTTCTTTTGTATAGGTAAAAGATAGGTGCCCCAAGACTCCTTAATCAGCTCGCCGTTTTTCAGCATCAGGCTTAAGGACAGAGTGATTGCTGCCTCCGAGCCGTCACGGAATAATCCGACCTCCCGCATCCAAGATAGAAGATCTTTTCGCGAGAATCTCTGCTCTGGCTGTAAACTAGCATAGCATCGTATGATCTCTTTCGTAGTCATTCCGACGCAAAACTATATATATTTTGTCAATAAATCAAATAATTGACAAGATTTATAATATTTTTAGGTTTCTTCGACTCTCCGCCCAAGGCACACAGACAGCCCCCACCGGAATGCCTTAGCGGCGGCTTTGGAACAAGCGCGGCGCAAAGCGGAACATGAGCCAGCCCCAGTGGAGTTCCCGCTTGTCGGACAGCAGCCTGTAATGCGCCGACAGCTGGGACCGGCCCAGGATGAAGGCCGCAAAATCGCCTTCGGCGGTCTTCGAACCGGCCTCATTGCCGCCCACGCGAAGCTCTCCCCGGGACAGGAAATCCCCGCATCACGTTGTATGGACGTCGTTTAGGTCAGTCTTCGCAAAGATAGTCGTTTCCCGTATGATTTCAAAAAAGCGTACCTTCAGCCTGAAGTCCGGACTTTCAGTTTCCCGGACTTCAGGCCCGGGGCAGAAACCTCCAGGATAGCCTTCCCGCGACGGCGGGTAGCCTGGAGGATGGCCGTACACTTTCCTGAGAAGACATGCATCTGCGGCTCATGGAAGAGATCCAGACAGGTGGGATCGCCGTTAGCAGCGGCACGAAAAACCGCACCCTTGCGGAAAAGACCGCCACGGACTTTGAAATGGACCAAGGTTGAGTCCATGGGGCAGAGATTCCCGTCCTTGTCCATCACGGAGACCGTCACATAGACAAGGTCCTTTCCGTCAGCTTTCAGAACACGCTTGGAGCACGTCAGGCCGATGTGGTCCGGCGCCCCGGCCGTATGCACGGAGACTGAATCCACAGCCAGACCATCCCGGTATGCGACAGCTTTTAACTCTCCTTTCTCAAAGGGAACGCCGTCCCACAAGAGCCGGTACCGGCTTTCGAGTTCTTCCCGTTGCCCTCCGAGGGTCGGCGCCGACGCAGGGACTTTTGTCCGAACTCCCAGAGATTTCCCGTTCAGAAACAGTTCCGCCTCGTCATAACTGGTATAGACGTATACCGGGACGGAAGTACCTGACGGCCAGTTCCAATGAGGCAAAATATGCAGGGTCTCCTCCCTCTTGTTCCAGACGCTTCGGAACAGATAATACCGGTCCTTGGGGATAGACGCCAAGTCGATGATGCCAAACATGGAACTGTGATTGGGCCATGCATCCTTGTCGTAAGGGCTAGGTTCCCCCAGATAGTCGAATCCCGTCCATACGAACTGGCCCATGGTCCACGGATAATCGTCCGCCAAGGCGAAATCCAGGTCCGGAATATTGGACCAGGAACAGGCGTCCAGTTCATAGGCGCTGCACTGATGGTCCGCGTCGAAGGGACTGAAACGCTTGACGGCCGGCAGTTTATAGACGCCCCGGGAGCTCACCGTCGAGCCCGTTTCTGAACCCAGGATAAATCCCTGTGGAAGCGCCTCGTAGGCCTCCAGATAGCGGAACGTCCGGTAATTGATGCCAGGGATGTCCACCACCTCGCCAAAGCCGTTGGAGAGGATGCAGCTCACTTGGTCCATCCCGCAGGTCACAGGCCGGGTGGGGTCTTCCCGGTGGCAGATATCCGTCAGGAACTGTGCTACGCGCGCCCCTTCCGGACTGCATTGGGTCGGCACCTCGTTGCCGATACTCCACATCACCACAGAGGGATGGTTCCTGTACTGCCGGAGCATGTTGACCAGGTCCCGCTCCGCCCACTCGGCAAAAAAACGGTGATACCCGTTCCGGCACTTGGCAACATCCCATTCGTCAAACGGCTCCAGCATCATCATGAAGCCCATTTCATCGCAGAGCCGGACGAGCTCCGGCGCCGGCATGTTATGGGAAGTGCGAATGGCATCACAGCCCATGTCTTTCAGCAGTTCCAACTGATGCCGCAGGGCCGCCTCGTTCACAGCTGCGCCCAGCGGGCCCAGGTCATGATGGTTGCACACGCCCTGGAATTTTCGCGGTGCCCCGTTCAGGAAAAAGCCCTTCCCCGGCACCAGTTTGATGGACCGGACACCAAAAACCGTCTCGTAAGTATCGCAGAGACGAGAGCCCGCATAGACCCGCGTAACCGCCTTGTATAGCGCGGGGCTCTCCGGACTCCACAGAGAGGGCGACCGCAGGTCGAAATCCTGCACCGCAATGCCCTCGGAAGACACCGGCGCCTCACCGGCCGCCACCTCGAAACCGGCCGGGTCAAGAATTGCCGTCACCACCCGTTCCCCACCGGAAACGCCCTCTACGGAAGTTTCCAGATGGACTCTCGCGACTTCCGCCGCCACGACAGGCGTCGTCAGATGTGTGCCCCAGACGCCCACATGGACCGGGTCCGTCAGGATCAGATGGACATTCCTGTAGAGTCCGGCCCCGGGATACCAGCGGGAAGACTGGGACTGATTCTCCAGCCGCACAGACAACTCATTCCGCCCATTGTGGACCTGGTCGGTGACATCGACCCAGAATGAATTATATCCATAGGGCCAGAAACAGACTTCGGTCCCATTGACAAATACCTTTGCCTCACTCATGGCCCCGTCAAAAAGCAGGACGGCCTTCCGCCCCGCTGGAACCTTGAAAGTACGACGGTACCAGCCACAGCCCACATAGGGCAAGCCGCCGGTCCGTCCGGTCTTGAGAGAGGCCGCTGTCTCCATATTCTGGGTCACAGCCACTTGCTGGAGGTCATGATCCCGGCTGAACGGCCCATAGATGGCCCAGTCATGCGGAACCGTCACCTTTTCCCATACGCCCGTCTCGCCCTTATGGAACATCCATCCCTCATCCAGCAGCACGTCCTTCCGCTGTCCGAATGCGCAGAAGGGGCAAAGCAGCAGTAAAACAAGCCACAGTTTACTCATAATACAATTTTCAAATCCTTGTCACCTACCAGAATATGGTATTCACCCGGCTCCAGGAAATACTTTCCGTCGTCATCCAGATACCCCAGGTCCCGGGATGGGTCCACCTCAAAGCGGAACACCTCCGCGTCACCCGCCCGGATGAGTCTTTTTTCAAAGAACTTGAGTTCCTTCTCCGGGCGCGTCACCTGTGCGGAATAAGGGTCGCTCACATACCAGAGGACTGCCTCCTGGCCGTCCACCTTGCCAGTATTGGAGACAGCGACCTCGATACTGAAGGGCTCGGTCAAAGAAGGAGCCCCGACAAGATGTGGTTCCCCATAGCAGAACGTCGTATAGCTGAGTCCATGGCCGAAAGGATACAAAGGTTCGGAAGTGATGTCCTTGTAGATGCCCTGCGTTCCCCGGCGGCCGGACTTGTGCCGGTCATAATAGATGGGAATCTGGCCTGTCGCATACGGGAAGGTAATCGCAAGTTTTCCGGAAGGACAAATCCTGCCGCTCAAAATGCCGGCGAGGGCTCCCGCGCCGTTACAGCCAGGTTGCCAGGTCTCCACGATTGCATCTGCCAAGGCCGCAATGCGGGGCAGTTCCAGCGGACGGCCATTGGTCAGCGTGACGACGAGAGGTTTTCCGCTCTCTTTCAGCCGCCGGAGCAAGGCTTCCTGCCCGACAGGCAGTGCAATGGAACTTCGGGAAGTATTCTCCCCGCTCCAGTTCAACCTTTCACCCAGGCAGCAGATGACAACGTCTGCCCAAGAGGCCAGGGAAAGGGCGCCTGAAAAGCCCAAGGTATCTTGCGCCTCCACGTCACAGCCGCGGGCATAGCGAATCTCGGACTCGGAGAATTCCCGGCGGAAGCCAGAAAGGAAAGTTTCCACCTCTGACGGCTCGCTGTGCCCTTTCCAGTTGCCCATGAGGTCTTGGGGGTTGTCTGCCAGCGGACCCACGACGGCGATGCGCTTGGGGGCGGAGAGCGGCAGGACGCCGTCGTTTTTGAGCAGGACCATGGATTCGGCGGCCAACTCGGAAGCCGTCTCCATGGCCTCCGGCAGGAAGAAGCGCTCGGAAGGCTCGCTCTCCGGCGTATAAGGATGCTCAAAAAGGCCAAGGCGGAACTTCACGCGAAGGACCCGCCGTACGGCCTCGTCCACCACAGCCAGCGGCAGTTCTCCGGCATTTACCAACGCTTCCAGGTAGGTATCATAGCCATGAGACATCATATCAATGTCCACACCGGCATCCAGAGCCACTGCAGATGCATCCCTGAGCGTAGCGCTGTATCCCTGGTTGATGAGCTGCTTCACGGCACCCCAATCGGAGACCACCAGCCCATCGAAGCCCCACCGGCCGCGTAGCACCTCGGTGAGGGTGTAGCGGTTGGCCGAACCGGGAACCCCGCTGATGTCATTGAACGAACTCATCAGCGACACGGCACCGGCATCAAGACTCATCTTGTAGGGATAGAGATAGGTGTTCCAAAGCGTCGGGCGGGAGATTTCCGTATAGACATAATCCCGTCCGGCCTCAGAGGCGCCGTAGCCCACATAGTGTTTGAGGCAGGCGGCAACCGCGTCGAACGAATCCAGCCCTGCACCCTGATAACCCCGCACGGATGCGGCTCCGTACACACCGTTCAGATAAGGATCTTCCCCGTATCCTTCCGCCACACGGCCCCAGCGGGGATCCCGCGCAACGTCAATCATCGGCGAGAAAGTCCAGTCCACGCCGCTCCGGCGGGCCTCACGAGCCGAGTGGGCGCACATCCGCTCCACCAGGGCGGGATTCCAGGAGCAGGCCTGCCCCAGGGAAATCTGATAGAGCGTCTTGAATCCATGGATGTCATCATAGCCGAAAAGGATGGGAATCCCCAGCCGGGACTCTTCCACGGCCCTTTTCTGCATGGCGTTCCGGAGGGCGGGGTCCGTGCCGAAGTATATCAGCGATCCGACCTCAGCCGGGATATGCCGTACCGCTTCCCCGATGTTGTTGGCGTTGTCGTTCCGTCCGAGGGTGTACTGGTTCAGCTGCATCACCTTCTCCCGCAGCGTCATCCGGGAAAGAAGGTCCTCAACGCGTTCTTCTTCCGGAGCCGATGCATCCCTGTAACTGGCTCTTGCCTGCCCTGTATAGTATTCACGCATGACATACCAGGCCTTTTTCTTTTTTCCTTGGTCCGAGAGCAAGCCTTTCCTGTTGAAAAAACTTTGGTTCACCGGATGCTGCCGGTATGGGCTCAGAAAATCGAACAGGACCCACGGCGACACCCCCGCGAGATTGGGAATATTCCCGAACATGGTCAGGTTGTCCCGGTACAGCGCCGCCTGATAGTCTTCGCTCCAGGACCCGGCCACGTCGGCATCGCCTGTCCTGCCGGAGAGGGCCTCGCAACCGAATTCACTGATGACCAGCGGCTTGTCCGGAAACACGTTCCAGCGGAGCTGTGCGGCCGGTTTGGGCCATGGGGCATACCAGCCCATGTATTTGTTGATGCCGATCACGTCCAGCTTTCCGGCAAAACCGTCCGCCATCCGGAATTCATCGGCCTCGGGGATGTAATAGGCCACATCGAAGGCCGAGGCAAAGAGCCGGGACGCATCCAGCGACCGGCCGTATTCCAGCAACCGGCCCAGGAAGGCATCCCGCTGAGGGGCGGGACGGGTTTCGTTGGAGATACTCCAGAAGCCGATCGCACAGCGGTTCCTGTCCCGGGCAATCATCTCGGAGAGATAGGCCTCGGCCTTGCGGTAGGTATCGGCGCTGCCAAAGTCGATTCCCTGCCAGAGCGGGATTTCCTCCCAGATGAGAAGGCCCTTCTCCTCCGCATAGCGGACGATGTGCTCGCTCTGGGGATAGTGCGCCAGCCGGATGGTATTGCAGCCCAATTCCAGGGCGGCATCCACCAGGGTCATGGCATCCTGCCGGCTCACGGCACGACGCTTCTCCATGGGGATTTCCTCATGGAACGAGATGCTCTTGAGGAAAGTTTCCTTCCCGTTCACCAGGATCTTCGTTCCTGCTGTTGCGATGTCCCTGAAGCCGATTTGGTCAATTACCGCATCTTCTCCGGCCGTAATCCTTACCTCATACAGCGAGGGATCGAGCGGTGCCCAAAGCCGGAGATTCCGAGCCTTGAAGACGCCCGTCGCCCTTCCGCTGGCATCGGTTGTGAGTTTTCCCTTCATCTTGAGCGCCGGGATTTCGAGAATGACGTCCTGTCCCGCCGTACCGGAGGAAAGCCGGATTTCCGCCTCGATCCGGTCCTTCGTCCCCTTTTGGAGACGGACGAAATAGTCCGAGACATACACGCCCGGCATGCTTAGGAGCATTACTTCGCGGGTAATGCCGCCATAGTTCCACCAGTCGAAAGAAAGGGCGGGAATCGCCTCCTGACGCCGCTTGTTGTCCACCTGGAGGGCCAGGAAGTTGTCTCCTTCCCGGAGAATATCCGTCACATCGGCTTCAAACGGCGTGAAAGAGCCGTCGTGTTCCGCCACCTTCTCGCCATTCAGCCACACACTGCACCGCATGCTGACGCCGGCAAAGTACAAAATCCGGCGACGTCCCTCCTCACAGGATGCCTGGAAATGGCGGGAGTACCATACCGTCCCTTCATACCAACGCAGGCTTTCTTCCTGATGGTTCCAGTCACCGGGGACCTCCAGTTGCAGCCCGCCGGTCCAGCTGTATTCCAGGAATTCGGTCTTGGAAGCAGGCTGACGGTCCAGGTAGAGTTTCTTTCCCAGACCGGTATCATACTGGTCAACAATGGCTTGCCACTTTCCGTCAAGGGACATCCCTTCACGGGCATAGGGATTCGCGATCAGGCTCAGGACGAGAAGGAGTACTTTCATGTCAGTAGGTGTATTGATACAAGGCAAAACTGTTTTTCTTCGAGAGTTTGAGACGGATGGTTCCGTCTTCTGCGACCTTGACACGGGTCTTTCTCCCGCTGCCGGCAACCGGCGTCAGGCGAACTTTGGCGCCGGAGGGCAGCCAGGTCTGTATCCGGGCCTTCCGGGAAGGATGGTTCTCCCTGAAAACGAGCAGATAACCCTTTCCCTTCCCGCCCAGGGACTGGAATCCGGTCCAGGAACGGCCCGACGGTTCCTCTCCGACGGGAAGGATGACGCCGGCATGGAAATCGGCCATCACGGAGGCGTACGCCTTCAGGAGGGACCCCGCCTTGAAGGCCACCTCCGGCAAGTTGGAGGCCTCCATCCATGCCAGGGGCTGCGCGGCGAAGGTTATGGCCATGAGGTACTCGAACGAGTAGTTGGCGGGGGCATAAGGGTCTCCCGCCGG
>Ga0247611_10007676_pt1 | contig 13457 bp, 11 predicted proteins | sample 177DNAGHGhighgp2_FD_192422 | JGI IMG/M metagenome (GOLD analysis project Ga0247611, IMG submission 192422) | Sheep rumen microbial communities from Palmerston North, Manawatu-Wanganui, New Zealand - 1770 DNA GHGhigh gp2 | ecosystem: Host-associated > Mammals > Digestive system > Stomach > Rumen... | reverse complement strand
ACCCGTCACATTCTCTCCGTCAAACTGCACCAGCAGGCTGTCCGACAGGATTTGATACACCGGTGCATTATAGCACACCGCATACGGATGCTTCTTTTTCGCCGTCAGGATATTCTCACCAAACGCAAAATACGGCTCGTCATAACCCAACCACGCCAGTACCGACGGCATGATATCCGTCTGACTGATCACCTCCGCACGCTTTTCCGGCGTCAACTGCGGATGGTAGAAAGCAATTGGTATTTCGTACAAGCCTCGCGAGTTCGTGTATTCCGGCAGAATCAACTCGTTCGTGTGGTCTGCCAAAATCACAAACAAAGTATGCTCGAACCACGGTTGCTGTTTGGCCGTCTCAAAGAACTTACGCATCGCGTGATCGGCATAACCGAGCGGCTCATGGATGGGCAGCGGACCTTTCGGGAAAGAATCTTTGTATTGCGCCGGCACCTTAAACGGATGGTGACTCGAGGCGGTGAACACCGCCGTCATGAACGGTTCCTGCATCGTGCTCATCGTCTTCGCATAATACTGCAGGAACGGCTCGTCCCAGATGGCCCAAGTGCCATCGAACTCATCGTCGTTATTGAACTCCGTCATGCCGTAGTACGCACCGAATCCTGCACTTCGTGCATAGGCCTGGAAGCCCATGCTGCCGTTCGGCGCACCGTGGAAGAAAGCCGTCGTATAACCCTTCTTGCCCAAACGCTCCGCAATTGACGACACCTCGTTCGTCGAGTACGGACTCACCGTGTACGGCTCGATCAGCATCGGGATAGACGACAGTGCCGACGGCATCGCATCGATGCTCTTGCGGCCCGAAGCGTACGAATAATCGAAGGTTACGCACTGCGCCAACAGACTGTCCAGGAAGGGCGTATAACCCGTATAACCCTCGATATCTTTGTTGTAAAAACCTACGTACTCCTTGCTGCACGACTCCCAGATGATAATCACCACATTGTCCGTTCTTACCTCACCTTGCTCCGCCGCATGGATCGGGTTCATATGGCTCGCCAACGCATCGTCCTCAAAGAAATGTTTCTCTACGTAGGTCGTGTTCTCGATCGTCTTCATCAGCGAGAACGGGGTGTTGAGCACCAACGCACTCTCGCGTGGTGCATTTGTGTACTGCAGCGCGTTACTCAAGGTGATAGGCCGAGTGTACCGACCAAACCCGCCGCGAATACCGATCACACTAAAATACACCGTCACCACCATGATCAGCGTCTCCAGCGGATAGTAGATCGCCGGTTTGAGTCGTGGCAGTTCATAGTGCCGCCTCGTGCAAACGAAGAACATCGCCAGCACCGCAATCAGCACCAGCACCGCGTACCAGTATTCCACCACGCCGTTCGCAATCACAGTACCCATATTGTCGTCGTTCGACACCTCCGTAAAGAAAGCACAGGTCGTACGCCGATCAACAAAGCGGATATATACGCTGTCCGCCATGTTGAAGATGATACCTAATGCATTCGGGATCCAGAATAGCCATAACAGCACTTTCTGATAAACCTTGTTCTCCCGCCAGTTGATGGGTAGCGGTAAGATCATTCCGATCAGATAGGCCGAACTCAGATACAGCACCGCCGTCAGATCGAAACGCATACCGCCTAACAGAATCTCCATCAGATGGGCCGCGTCGATATTGGGAAATATAACCCGATCCATCCAATAGCAGAAAATACGCATAAACGTATAAATCGCCATGATCAGCAGCATGTTACATGCCGCTACCGTCCACGGATGTTTCCAAAAACTCTTCATCATACCTCTTACACTTTACACTCTCGTTTTTCTCTTTAACTCAAAATCACGCCCCAGATAGTTCTGTCTCACCACCGGGTTGGCCGCCAGCTCTTCCGGCGTGCCGTGGAACAGGATCTTTCCCTCGAACAGCAGGTACGCGCGATCGGTGATCATCAGTGTCTCGTCCACGTTGTGGTCCGTGATCAAGATACCGATATTCTTGTCCTTCAGTCGCCAAACGACATCCTGAATCTCTTGCACTGCGATCGGATCAACACCCGCGAACGGCTCGTCCAGCATCACGAACTTCGGCTCTATCGCCAAGCATCGCGCAATCTCCGTACGTCGTCTTTCTCCACCGCTCAAGCGGTCACCGAGGTTCTGGCGAACATGTGCGAGGTTGAACTCCTTGATCAGGCTCTCTAATTTCTCTTCCTGATACTCCTTACTGAAATCCGTCAACTCCAGCACCGACCGGATATTGTCCTCCACCGTCATCTTGCGGAACACACTCGCCTCCTGCGGCAGATAACCGATACCCATCTTCGCACGTTTGTACATCGGATACGAAGTAATATCTTGATCATTGAGGAAGATTTTACCGTTGTTCGCCGCCACCAGACCTGTTGTCATATAGAACGTGGTCGTCTTACCGGCTCCGTTCGGACCCAACAAACCCACGATCTCACCTTGCTCCAGCTCGATCGACACATCATTCACCACGGTCCTCTTCCCGTATTTCTTAATCAGATGTTCTGTCCTTAATCTATCCATAATGCTACCGGGCAGTGGTCGCTATGCACTGCCTCTGTTAATATTTTTCCATCCTTTAATCGCGGCCTCAAATTCTCGCTTACCCACAGATAATCAATTCGCCATCCTACGTTTCGTGCCCGTGCACCTGCGCGCCAACTCCACCAGCTATACCGCTCTGCACTCTGGTCGAACACGCGGAAAGAGTCCACGAGCCCGCTCGCTTCCCAGCGGTCCATCCATTCGCGCTCTTCCGGAAGGAAACCCGACACACCGATCTGGCGTTCCGGGTGGTTGATGTCGATCGGCTTGTGGCAGATATTATAATCACCGCAGATCACGATATTCGGCCGCTCTTTGCGTAACTCGTTCACCCATACAAGGAAGTCCTCCAGAAATTCCATCTTGAACTCCTGCCGAACATCTCCGGTCGTGCCGCTCGGGATATAGGCATTGACAATCGTCAGGTCGCCGAAATCCACCCGCAGCACACGTCCTTCGCGGTCGTATTTGGGATTACCCATACCGACCACTACCTTATCCGGTTCTTGCTTGGTGAAGATACAAACACCCGAATAGCCTTTCTTCTCCGCCGAGTGGATGTAACTCTTATACCCCAACTCCTGCATCGCCAGCACGTCGATCTGATCGGGCTGCGCCTTACTCTCCTGGATGCAGAACACATCCGGGGATTCCGTTTTCAACCACTCCAGCAATCCTTTTCCGATCGCCGAGCGGATACCATTCAAATTATAACTGATGATTTTCATGTCCTAAGATGTCGTATGTTTTTCCGTTTCGGAGAATATAAATCTGTCCGTTTCGGAGTACCTTTCTGCTGCCTGCTAACTGCTCATCGTTCACCATTACTTGCTCTGTCGGCGTGGCGTCCCGATAAATGAAACTCACCCGGCCGTCGTCGTGCTGCACGATGTTCGTCACCTCATGCCCCTCGAACGCTGTCCAACTGTTGCCGCCGCAGGGATAGGCGTCCGTGTCGTACGCCCACTGGTCTCTACCGGTTGCCGTGTTTGGCGTCGCCTCGATCAGATCTACGCCCTGCGCATTCGCACTGTTATTCACGGTGTTATTCGCCCATTTGTAGGAGTCATACTGGATCTTCGTGATCAGCATACCGCTTCCCGGCAGATGCTCGTCCCAGCCTGTATGGGTTCGCACCTCCAGCAGATAGAACGTCTGCGGATTCGGATTGTAGCCCACTAAGTTGTGACTGTTTCCTTCGCAGACCAACAGCGCCTTTTGGTTGTCTATGGGACTTAACCATACATACTCTGTCTCATTCAACACCCGCGGTGTCAACCAGCCGCAGTAGAAACGTTCGTACGCCGAGTAAGCGGGTGGGGTATTACCGCCGTTGTTGTAGCAGCCTACATCCAAAATGTCCCACTCGTTCAAGGTGTGCGGAGACGTGCCCGAGTTGGCTGTGTAATACAAGTCCGGCAAACCGATCACGTGACTGAACTCATGACAGAACGTACCGACACCCGTATAGACCTGCTCCCAATGCTGAATCTCATTTGAGCAGGCGTAGTTATCGATTGTCTTGCCGTCCGCCACACACGTCACACCCCATCTTGTTTTCAGATACCAGTTGTGCGGCCAGATGGTGTACGACGGACCACCGTCCGCTTCTCCTTCACCGGCATAGATCACATACACGAAATCCACATTCCCATCGTTATCATTGTCGTACAGCGTGAAATCCGCACCGTTCGCATCTGCCAACTGGCACGCCTCTTTGATCATACGACCGGCTCCGCTGTCGTCATAACTGCTCACATTGCCGCTCAGCGTGTATGGACCGACTACATCAAACACCGGATTGTACGCACCGTAACTCTGGTCGCGGAAATACTGCTTCGCACTTCCGCTCGCAACAATCGTGCCCTCATAATGCTCGCCGTCTTTGTAGATATAGTCATAATCGTACGAACGAACAAAATGATTCGCGTTCATCATACTGTCGATTGTGTCGTGGGGCGTCGTGAACGCTACGTCGGCAAAACTCACCAATATCACCAACCCCCGCGGTGCCAGATTCGGTGCACCGCCAATCGACTGCCGGATATGTCCTTCATGCGGGTTTACGCCCGCGCGTATAACACGGCCTTCCACATCCCGCGACTGTCCCTTCTCATCAAACGCTCCCTTGCGCGGTGGCATTGCCCATACCCCCGCACAAACGAACAAAACGGCTATCAAAAGTAGTTTTTTCATTGATTTGCTTTTTTAATTTTCTTAAATAGTTCTGAGGCAAATACGAAGTCGTTCAGCGCCTCATTATCACTCGTCATAATATCGTGCCGCGAGCCCTGCCATTCGAGCTTGCCGCCTTTCAGGAACACGATATTATCTCCGATCTCCATGATCGAGTTCATATCATGACTGTTCACGATCGTGCAGATCTGATACTCCTTAGTAATATCTTGTATCAGCGCATCGATCACCAGACTCGTCTTCGGGTCCAATCCCGAGTTAGGCTCGTCGCAGAACAGGTATTTCGGCTCCAGCACGATCGCCCGCGCGATCGCTACACGTTTCTGCTGACCGCCCGAGATCTCACTCGGCATTAGGTTCCATACCCGCTCCGGCATCTCCACACGTCGCAAACAGAACTCTGCCCGCTCGCGCATCTCCGCCTCACTCTTGTTGGAGAACATCTCCATCGGGAACAGCACGTTCTCCATTACGGTCATCGAGTCAAACAACGCACTCCCCTGAAACAGCATTCCCACTTCGCGGTGCAACATCCGGATATCCTTACTCCGCATCTCTGCCAAGTCCCGTCCGTCGTACAGGATCTGCCCGCTATCCACCGCGTGCAACCCGATCAGACTCTTCATCAGCACCGTCTTACCCGAGCCCGACTGACCGATAATCATATTCACCTCTCCGTCCCGCAAGGTCGTGCTCACATGATTCAGCACCACGTTCCCGTCAAAACTCTTTACGATATCTTTTACTTCGATCATAACAGCAACTTACTTAAAATGAGATCCAGGAACAGGATCATGATATTGGAGTTGACCACTGCGTTCGTACTTGCGCGACCTACATCCAGCGCACCGCCTTTGGCGTAATAGCCGTAATAACTTGCCATACTCGTAATCACAAACGCAAACACCAGCGCCTTGATGATCGCGTACCAAACGAAATACGGGTTGAACGCATACTGCACGCCTAGCAGATAATCGTGTATCGTGATGATATCTGTGAACGCACCGACTCCGTAGCCGCCAATCAGACCGGCCGCCGTCGAGATAATAAACAGGAACGGCATCATGCTCATAAATGCCAGGATCTTCGGCAAAATCAGATAGTTCGCGCTGTTCACACCCATGATCTCCATCGCATCAATCTGCTCTGTGATACGCATAGAACCGATCTCCGAGGCGATATTCGAACCTACCTTACCGGCCAAAATCAGACACAAAATGGTACTTGAAAATTCAAGAAGCAAGGTATCACGCGTAAGCAGACCCGTGATATAGGTCGGCAAAAGAGGATTTTCGGTGTTCGTCTTCGCCTGGATCGTCAAGATCGCACCGATAAACACAGAGATCAGCAGCACGATCGGCAAACTCTGCAATCCTTGCTTCTCCAACTCCCTGCTGTACTGCCGCCAGAACATCCGCTGCCGATCCGGAATCCGCAACACGCGCCCCATCAAAAGGAAGTATTCTCCTGTATGTTGTAAAATCCGCATATTTATGCAAATTAAAAAAAGTGCGCAAAGTTACAACAAAATTTGCATATATGCAAGTTTTTTACGAAAAAATCGTTTGAACGTAGTGAAATAAGAAGTTTTTTTGTTTAAATCAAAAAAAAGCAGTAATTTTGCAGCCAATATGAAACTATCCGAAATCAAACAAGCTATAGGAGCGGTGGCAACCGTCGTGGGCGATGACCAATTGGAAATCCGTCATCTGCTTATCGACAGCCGTCAGTTGGGCGCTGAGCCCGAGAAAACCCTTTTCTTTGCCATCAAAACGGCCAAGAACGATGGGGCAACTTATATCCCGGAACTCCAATCCAAAGGGGTGCAGGCTTTCGTGACAGGCGATGCCTTAGCGGCATTGCAGGCACTCGCCGCCTATGTCCGTTCGCAGTTCAAAGGCACGGTCATTGGTATCACCGGCTCCAACGGAAAAACGGTCGTCAAGGAATGGCTCTACCAACTCCTCAAAGACGATTACACCATCGTGCGTTCACCGAAGTCCTACAACTCCCAGATCGGTGTACCCTTAAGCGTTTGGCAACTTACCAATTACCAATTACCAATCACCAATCAAAAAAAGCCTTTGGCTATTTTTGAGGCGGGTATAAGCCAACCGGGTGAGATGGAGAAACTCGAGCGCATCATTCGTCCGACGATCGGTGTGATTACCTATATCGGCCATGAGCACGATGAGAATTTCGATTCGCTCGAACAGAAACGCGAAGAGAAGATGAAACTCTTCGTACATGCCCAAACGGTCATCGAAGATCCGACGCACCAGAACGTGCGTACCTGTGCGGCCGTCCTACGGGCACTCGGTTACGACGAGGAGACCATCGCTTCGCGCATCTTGCAGCAGACCCACGAGACGGTACTCAAGGTGAACCTCTCTGCGTTGGTCGATAATGTTCGGTATTTCCGTTCAAAACTCCAGCCGACGACCAAACTCACCTGTATGGTGAAGGCTTTTGCCTACGGTGCAGGTAGTGTCGAAGTAAGTAAAGCATTACAAGCCTCCGGCCTTGTGGATTATCTCGCGGTAGCGGTTGCGGACGAAGGTGTCGAACTCCGTCGTGCCGGAATCACGCTGCCCATCATTATCATGGATCCCGAAGTCGCGGCGATGGACTTGATACTAGAAAACAACCTCGAGCCGAATGTTTATTCTCACCAGTCGCTCAAGACCGTCATCGCGGCGGCACAAGCGAAAGGCTTGGAGTACGTGCCGATTCATATCAAGATCGATTCGGGCATGCACCGACTCGGTTTCTATAAAGAAGACATGCCTTGGCTCATTGACCGTCTGAACCATCAGAAAGCGGTGCGTGTAGCCTCTGTCTTCTCGCATCTGGCCGGCTCCGACGAGGCACAGTTTGACGATTTTACCCTCTCGCAAATCAAGTACTTCGATGCTTGTGCCGAAGAACTCAAAGCAGGGCTACGCGCCGCAGGGATGTATGGCTCCGGAGCCTCTCCGGCGATCATCAAGCATATCTGCAACTCCGCCGGCATCGAGCGTTTTTCGCAATACCAATTTGATATGTGCCGCCTGGGTATCGGTCTCTATGGTTTCTCGTTTGCGGGTGCCAAACTGCGCAATGTCTGCACGTTGGAAACAACTATCCTCTCCGTCAAAACCGTCAAAGCCGGTGAGACGATCGGCTATGGTCGTCACACCACTCTCACCGAAGATCGCACGATTGCCGTCATTCCTATCGGCTATGCGGACGGTTTCGACCGGCGTTTCTCGAATTACGGCGGTGAGGTCTGGGTGCGCGGCAAACGTTGTCCCGTCGTGGGCAATGTGTGCATGGACCAGGCCATGATCGACGTCACCGGTGCTGATGCGCGACCTGGCGACATCGCCGAAGTGTTTGGAGAACACATGCCGCTCCAGGAACTCGCCGATAAACTCGGAACTATAACCTACGAAATTTTAACCTCCGTATCCCGCCGTGTCCAACGTATCTATTTCTACGAATAAGCTGACGATTGGTTACGGCGCAACCGTTATCCAACGTGACCTGACGTTCTCGCTGCACGCCGGCGAAATGGTCTGTATGCTCGGTCCCAACGGATGCGGTAAATCGACACTCTTGCGCACCCTCGCAGGTCTCCAACCGGCGCTCGGCGGCGTATATACGCACAGCGATGCGAAGAATATTGCCTTAGTGCTCACGGAACGTCTATCAATGGATAACACGACAGTTCATGATGTGGTCGCTTTAGGTCGTTATCCGTATTCGTCCTTCCTGGACGGCTTAAAGCCAGGGGACGAGCAGATTATAGCAGAATCGTTGAAACAAGTCGGTTTCGATAATCGAGAATCGCTAATCGAAAATTCCTTTTTCAACGCCCATTCGGACGGCGAGAAGCAGCGTATTCTCATTGCCAAAGCCCTTGCACAGCAGACACCTATTATATTATTAGACGAGCCGACAGCGCACCTCGATCTGCCGCACCGTATCCTCATCCTTCGGCTCTTGCGCCAGCTTGCCCATGAGCAAGGCAAAACGATTCTCATCTCCACCCACGAGCTCGATCTGGCCCTCGCCCTCAGTGATCGGATTCTGCTCATGACGCCCGGCAAAGGCATCCAACTCGACACCGCCGAGAACCTAAAAAAAGCAAAAGCCTTCACTTCCGCTTTTGGTATGGACATTTTTAACCCCCTGGGCTAAAAAATATATGCTATGAAACGAATTCTCTTTACCCTTTTGATGGCGATGCCGCTCGTGTGTGTCGCACAGGAAACAACAGTCAAGGACACCGTCTATGATAGCGCGAAGGCTTTTCGGGTCATTGAGCGTGCGGACAGTGTGGCGCTCTCGGAGGCAGCGTACAGCGTGCTGTTCGACAAACAGAAGAAGGAAAACTACAACCGCCTGGAGCGCGAGACCTTGTACTATCCCGACGGCCAGACAAAGGAGACGCTGGTGCTGGACTACAGACAGGCCAAGAACGGTGTCATGAAGCTGTATGAACGGAAGTGCTATTACCCTGACGGGACCTTGCAGTATGAGGAGATAAAGGACGACCCGTCGAGCGAGATCAAAACGACGTATTACAACGAAAAAGGAAAGAAGACTCGCCACCCCCAGGAGACGATTCCGCTCTACATGCAGATGCCGGAATATCCTGGCGGTCAAGAGGCTCTCATTGCATACCTGACCAAAACCGTCAAGTACCCTGATATTGCACGCGCAAACGGTATACAGGGCCGCGTGCTGGTGCAGTTTGTGGTGGCGAAAGACGGCCAGATAGAGAATGTTGAAGTTCTTCGTTCGGGCGGCGATCCTTCGTTGGATAAGGAGGCGGTGCGGGTCATCCAATCCATGCCCCGCTGGATCCCCGGCACCCAACGCGGCAACCCCGTCCGCGTTCAATACAAAGTCCCTGTCAATTTCCGATTATAGTAAAACCCGCTCAGCCCATAACACTGTCGGTTTGCCGGCGACGCGGCAACCGATCACGAACGCTGTACCACCATCACGGAGGTGCAGCTTTTTCTTGAGCTGTTCCGGAGTAAGGGGATAGTTGCGCGTGAGGACGTTGGCCTGCTTGAGATCTTGACGTTCGGTAATGCGCCAAACGCGCCCCGGGAAATTCTCCACCAAGGTCTCAGCAGCGTACAGATGCGTATTTACGTCCAATTTATGGAGTCCAAATCGCTCGGCAATGAGTTTATATGCCCCGGCCTTTAATATCGCCGCATTCGGCTCGTAAAGATAATTCTCCAATTTCCAATTTCCAATCTCCAATGCGCAATCCCTCTCTTCCTCTCTGGTGAACACAAAAGCTTGGTCCTTTTTTTCGAGATCGATAGCGGTAATACGTCCGGAACCGCCGCTTACCAGCAGCAGCTCTTTTACCTCATTTTTAATCGCCACTACATGTATATCCCACGTTACTTGCGAAAGACTTGTGACCGCTTGCGTGAGGTCGAGCATGGGGGACAGTTTGATCATTATCCGTTTGCCGTGTGCGAGAAGAGTAGGTAACAACTCTACTACATTCGGTGTACAATCTTCTAACCGAAACACCTTACCGCCATGACTGTCGCGTCGTGCAGGATCAAGGAATATTAAATCGTATTGTCCCGCTGAGGCTAAAAAATTCTCGGCAGAGGTATTGTGAATAGCGATAGGCTTATCAGCGAAATTATGCTCCGCTATCCGACATAACTCGGCGTTCTGTTCCACATAGTCCGTGTGCGCAAATTGTTCGCTTAGGAAGTAGGTATCAACTCCGTACCCACCCGTAAGATCCACCATCTTTTCGCCGCTTACCAACGAAGCTTTATTCCGTGCGGTGAGTTCGGAGGAACACTGCTCGCAACTGAGTCGCACCGGATACCACCAATCGTCTATCGTCGCAAAGGTGGGCAGCTTCTCTGCTGTCCGCTCACGACCCTCGACTTGTTGCAAAAACCAACGCCATTCGTCGTCCGTCAGGTGCTTGTATTTCGAGCGTTGTAACGCTAAATCAGCAATCATCAATCAGCAATCATCAATTGAGTATTACGATAGTAATACGAAAGTATTTCTTCGTAGTTGTGTCCTTCGCTCGCCATGACCGCCGCACCGATCTGACACAGCCCGGCACCGTGTCCCCAACCGTGCCCATTCAGCGTCCAAATGCCGTCGGCATGACTCACCTCAAACCACGAACTATAGAGACAGGATTTACTTAACCAATAGCGGATCTTGAGCTCCTTGCCGATAATCTCCGTGTGCTTCGTACCCACGATCCGCAAACTGTCAATTCGTCCACTCGCTCCGCGATGAAGGGGCTCTAAAGCGGTAATGTGCCCGAAATCGATACCGGAATTCTCGGCAACAATCGCATCTAACTCCTCGTCCTTGTACGTGACACTCCAATCCCGAAAATCCTTGGTCTCTTGGTCATAGTCATTGAGCACCAACCGCAGTATTTTCGGCGAAGGAGACTTGCAGTAATCGCAGTTTACCGATTGGATATACGGCACGTCGATATCTTCCCAGCAAGTGCGCCAGATTTCGCTTTTACCGCCGCAACACTTGTAATACCGGCAGTCGCAGATTTCATCGCCGTACATCAGCACTTGCCCTACGGTTGCCCTTACTGCCTCTACCGCGCGTTCATTCATTCGTCTTAGTCCCTCATAGCGCTGACAGTGGTCGTCGGCGCAGACGTGGTAGCCTTCGTGGTTGGGGTGCTCCATGGCACGAATCGCCCAACTCCTACTGATGACCGCGTGCGCTTTGAGCAGCTCTATCGGACTATTGGCGTTCATCTCCGACGAAATGACCGAACACAGATAGTCTTCCAAATCGATGGTGTTGATGGCGGTTTGTGTGCCGTCGGCATTGTCACGGATCTCCAACGTACCGGCGAACTCTTGGTCTTCATGGCGGTCCCAATGAAAACCAATACCGATGCGGACATTCTTCAGAATGAATGTCTTTTCTCGCTGCTCAAACTCGATATGCGGGGCTGTGAGAATGCCTACTTTAATCTGGCGAGAAGCTCCCATGTACGCAGACGATCTTTGTACCAGTTATTGCGGTTCATCGCGACGATGTCGCAGTTAGCGTCCGAGTTATCCTCCCACCGACGGCAGTTATACACCACGTCATAGATGCGGCCGATCGGATAATCGCGACTAATCCGAAGACCTACGGCATAATCCTCACCGTACTTGGTGGTCGGGTAGTTGATCGTGCGCAGCAGCGGCACATAGAACCCGCGCGGTGCACCAAGACCGTTGATACGGAGCGCATTATTACGACCGTTGTCGTCGGTCCATTCGCGGTGGTCGATCACGCCCGGAGGAAGAATCTCCCCTGCCATGTTCGTCAGTTGGTACGTGCCGATGACCATGCCATACTCGCCTTTCTCAAAAGCGTCAATGAACTTCTGCACGGTCGTCTCATCGAAATAGGTATCGTCGCTGTCTAATTGAATCGCGTACTTACCGCAACGCGGGTCGTGGATGGCTACATTCCAGTTGCCACCAATCGCATGCCAGGTCTTGTCTTGCGCAATATAAACGAGTTTATCGTCCTGAATGGCTTGAATCTTCTCTGCTGTACCGTCGGTCGAGTTGTCGTCCACTACGATCACATTGAAGCTATAACCCTCCCGCACTTTCTGGTTCAGCGCGCTATGCACCGCATCTGCAATCGTGCGTGCGCGGTTCTTACAAGGAATAATAACACTCGCCGTCACCGGATAATCCTCTGCTTTCGGCAGCTCTTTATATGCACCCGGTTTCAGGTACGCACCGATGCGTTTGAGGTGCGCCGTGACGCATTGCTCCATCTCGATCTGCACTTGACGGTTGCGCGGATCGACATAGTCGAACAGCTTCTCTCCGGACTTACGCGTGTCGGTCTCTACTTCGTAATACAGGTACTCCGGTATGTGCTCGAGTTTCTCTGCCCGTAAACGAAGATCGTACAAGCCTGCGAACTCGTATTCGGTGTCCATCTGATCGACGATTGCTTTCAGTTTGGCGGTGTCCCATAACAGTACCGCACCGAAGTCAAAATCGTCACGCAGCGCACCGATCTGATAGTCGATCACAGGTGCCTCGGTAATACGTTCGCCGATCTTGGCGAAGTGGTCCGCATAGACCATCGTCGCGCCGGTCATCTCCAGCACTTGCATCATTCGTTCCTGTCCCAGGTACACCCATTCGATCTCGGGTTTGAGACAGATCATTGTGTACTTTGCGGAACTCTTCTCCGCGATTTCCTTTATCGCTTTTGTCGAGCAAACTCTGCCCGGTAAATAAAAAGTATCTATCATATCAATTACCAATCACCAATCACCAATTTATTCCGTTGTCGGAATAATGGCGTCTTTATGAAATTCTTTCAGTCCCTCGATAGGATCCTTGAGGATCGTGCCTAAGGGCATGCCTTCTGCCTTCATGGCCTCTTCCAAAACCGGCTTGTAGTAATAGGCAATCGAGCCAACGAATCCGATCGGTTGATCGGTTTGGTACTGCACGAGGTTGCGGCGGATAAACTGCACGAAATGGTCGTACACGAGCTCGTGGATACGCTTGTCTTCGATATGGTCCGCGCAGAACTTGGACAGCTTCGCCAGGAACCGGTTCGGGAAGGGTTGACGATACACCTTCTCGATGATATCGGCCATATTCGTCTCGTACTCCTTAAAGAACGCATCCTTCAGGTCGTCACCCAACTGATTCTTCAGTAAGTCACCC
>Ga0247611_10007675_pt1 | contig 13459 bp, 18 predicted proteins | sample 177DNAGHGhighgp2_FD_192422 | JGI IMG/M metagenome (GOLD analysis project Ga0247611, IMG submission 192422) | Sheep rumen microbial communities from Palmerston North, Manawatu-Wanganui, New Zealand - 1770 DNA GHGhigh gp2 | ecosystem: Host-associated > Mammals > Digestive system > Stomach > Rumen... | reverse complement strand
TTTATTGTCAGCACTAGAACTAGTGTTCGATTTTCCCCAGAACTACTGTTCGAGAACGCTTGTTCGAATTCGAACTAATGTTCTGAGGTCAATACGAACACTTGTTTGATTGCATATTTTTGTACATACTGTGTACTGTGTACAATTTTCTGCACCTATATTCATATTTTTGTACCTCTGCTTGTGTATTACTTTTCGTACAATTTAATCAGCATATGTGGCAAGGAATCGCGTCGGATCCGGCCTTGCCACGCTGGCATTATTTCAGTAGCCCGAGTACCTTCTATGCCTACAATCATAATTATATCATATTATCCAGGATAAACACCCATGCACAATTTAATGTGCATGGGTTTAATTAACAATATAAATCTATAGCATTATCTAATAGCATAAACTTTGGTTATACCTGCCGGAACTATAACAGAACTCTGACTATTAACAGTAGTACCATTAGCAGTCATTGTAGTTCGGTCATATCGGTTGTAATCACGGGTGAGGGTTTCAATATAGGCTTCTCCATTACTACTAACTCCTACTCGATAAGCTGCAAGTGTCTGATTCTCAAGAAATGTTAATCTAAATATTGTCTTATCTGATACAAAAATTGATACATTTGCAAGTGCTTTAATATCAGCGGTGGCTTCTGATAATTGGATCATTAGCCCCATAACAGCAGCATATACTGTTGTAACACCGCCTGTTACATCATAACTATCCAGTATATAATAATTGTTTAGAGCTGTCTGAAGATCTCCAACATCTGTCTGAAGGCTTCCAACGTCAGTCTGTAACTGTGTTACTTCATCAGATAAATCTACTGTTGTAAGCAATTCTGTTGTCACATTAGTTGTTGAACAGTTAGTATCCGGCACAATCGTATCACCAATAGCGATCGCCTGCGTAGCCTTGTACAGCACATCGTTATAAATGAAATAATCGCCGATAGCATAAGCGTGTGTACTGGTTGCTGACGGCTCATTGAAAGCACAGATCATATCTTCTGTATCCTGGCGAAGATCTGTGATCTGTGACTGCTGCGATGTAATAGCACCTTCCGCAGTTGTCAGCCTGGTATCAAGGCCTGTAATATCTGCAGTGTTATCTGATATATTTTCTTCTGCTGTGTTCATGCGTCCTGTCAGGGCGTCTATCTCTGTCTGAGCCTGTGCGACGTCATCAACTGCACCGTACAACGCTGCATCAACGTCAGCAAAAGCCTGGTTAGTATCTGCCCAGTCGCGTTTATCAGTACCGACTGTCTGCGGTAAATTGTAATGAGTAGTACCGTTTACATATGCCATAATATGACCCCCTTATATGATATTTAGATGTGCGTACTGATCAGCAGTAATACCTGATCCTGTATCTGAATAAGTTACTACATGTTGTACATCAAGATTGCTATCGAGTCTTAAGTACTGAGCGGCCGTAATATCGAGTGCTGTATACTCGTCAGCTGTCAATTCAAGTCCCGTATATGCATCACTCGATAAAGTGTTGCATAGATAAGTTAAAACGTCTGTAAGAGCCACAGACACATTCTGACGGACACCCGATACAGGCATAAATACAAAGTCTGCATGAAGCTCTTTAGCGCCGTACATCAGATATCGCCATGACGTCAGGTTAAACGCCTTATACTGGTCTGCTGTAAGTCCCAGCTTGCAATATTCCACGGCTGAAAGATTGTTGCCAAGGTGAAGATATAGCAGTTTGTTATTAAGATCAAAGTCAATCCGGCCGTCATATGCATAACCATAGGCCTGCCAGTTATAAACGTTTACAGCGACATGCTTTAGTTTTTCATAGATATCATCAATCTGAGTCTGCAGCATCAAGACCTTTTCGTTAACATATAAAAGGATCCTGTATTCGCTGTCACTGATCGCAATATCAATATACTGGCGTAATGATTTAACCACAGCATCAACATATTTTTTAAGAGCTGCGAATTCAGCTACAGCATTCCTGATAACATCAATCTGATTCTGCAGATACTGGTCTGCAGCCTTCCGTGTATTGACTTCATCAGTTATCATCCGGATAAGTTCGTTTTCAAGGTTCGCTATAGTGATCCTGACATCTCTGATCCCGGATTCAAGTTCTGCTATCCTGTCTGAGTACGTCCCAACTTCTGCCTGTAGTGCTCTCATATCGTCCTGCAGACCGTCAACAATCTCATAATATGATGCCAGCTGGTCAATGATCTCTTTTATTGACTTGATATAGGCGTCAAACTCTGTGATCTTATTGAGAACCCAGTCAGCATTAAATTCATGGAAGTCAGTATATGGATACTTATTTCTGAAAAAACCCACTAAATACACCCCCTTCCTAGTAGACTAAAATACAATACTCTTGCAGGAATATATCTGTTATGTGGTCATATATATTCCAGGCAGCAACCTTTAATTCTTTTTCAAGCAGATCCTGAGCGGCGACATGATCCCGGCCATACCAGTGATCGTCATGGATATAATCAACAACAGTATCCTCCGCCTGAACATTATTCTGTGTGCTGGACAGATCATCGTCGGTTTTGTTATTTCTTTCGTAGTCAACATTAGTATTAGTTGTTGACGTTTTCGCTGTGTCGTTCCGGAGCGTCTCAGCATTGAAGGCCGATATTGTATTAGTTTCGGAATAAGACACATCTTCATCAGTATCAGATGTTTCATGATCTGTTATATCCCTTGCACTGTTCAGTGTGTCGTTTATAGTCTCATCACGGTCCGTAGTGGTCTTATCAACCGTATCCTGATACATATCAACATTATAAAGCGGTTCGTACTGTTTATTTAATGCATCGATCCACTTTTGAAATGTACGTTCCCACTTATTTGACCAGTATGTCAATGACTCCTGAATGTAATATGGATCACTGTATAAAGACTCCATATCATCAGACTTCTGCAGGATATTAAGGATCAAAGTATTACGGTCAAGCAAAGGGCTTTCCGGAATGGCCATATTTTTAAAAAGGTCATCTTCCATATATCCCATGAAGTCATAGAATCCGCGAATTGTAACTTTTATTGCGCTCATTCTGCTTCACCTGCCTTCATCCTGGGATCGCCATAACGCATTTCAACTTTTAGATCAGTACCAAAATGATCATTGATGACCTGCATAGACTCTTTCATGCACTCGTACCATACTACAGATCTGCTCTGTGCATCAATAACCCGGCTCTCTGCTTCGCTTGTTACCATGCGCTCTTTTTTCTGATATGGGATCGTAGGTATGCCGATCTCACAGTCAAAATCGTTTAGTATCGTCTGAAAATCCCTGAGCTGATCTGTCAGGATATACGATTCTTTTACATGTCGGTCGATGAACGTAAACGGATCAATATTATCATCGTCATCAGTTAGGATCTTCTTATCAAAAAATGCGGCCGGGATACCTTTATTAATGTTATCAAAGATCTTCTTAAGTGCTTCAGCTGCGGCTTTATTTTTTGCAGCGATAAGATACGCAAGTTTGCTATTGATAATGCTCATGTTGATCGCATTATCCTGGGATGCAAGTTTTTCTGCATAGTATCCGATAACATCAAATACGCCGCAATAATCCGGAGTGAGTTTAAGTATTTCGCAGTCTTTTCCAATCTCAAGCCGCAGTGACGCCGTTAAAACCGGATTAGTTATAAGAGCATGCGTAAACTGATAGTACCAGTCATATCCTTCCAGTGTCCCCGGCTGAAATGTAAAACCAAATTCAGGACGCTCAAACACCGGGACAAAACCAAAACGAAATGAGCAATAATACAGAAAATCCCTTACAGCTCCATCCCAGGGCACTGTTAATATCAATGTGCTGGTAGCGCGCTGGAACAAGGCTCTGAACCAAAATTCAAAGACGTCGTTATTATAAGCCTTCACCGGGGAAGGATTGTAAAACCCTGCCCCGATGTTGATCTTATCGTAATTTATCGGAGTGTACATTTAAATGCACCCCCTTCATCATTCATCCTGCATTATGAATACAATTGACTTCTCAGTAAAATCATTGATTGCGTTTTTACTGAACGTCCACCAAAGATTCCTGTAATGCTTCCGGGCTTCAAGCGGACTTGCTGCAGCTTCCTCTAACTGGTAATTTGTCATTATTGCATCGACGTCATAAAGAATACCGACAACATGGCCTACCTGTACCCTGTCACCCTTTATCTGTGTATTACCTGATACATCCGGGATCGCAGGTGTAAAGTCGATCGCTGACGGATCATTGAGATTCTGCCAGTATGTTATTGGCTCAAAGTTGTTAATATCCAGGAACTGAGGATTAAAGAGTTCAGGATATACCATAGTCTTTGCACGAATGAACATAGGATCGTAAAGAATAGCACGCTGTCTGTCACGCGGTGTATGACGAAGAAGTGTATAAGATACACCGTCAATCGTCTTTGCAGGTGACCAGTGATACAGCGCAGATCTGATCTTCAGATAGTCGGATGCAAGCTTAAACCGATATACGAAATATCTAAAGAAGTCATCCATTGTTAAGAGTTGAGCCGTTGTATAACTTGTACCCATCTCGTCGTTATAATCTGCAGTCAGATTGATAACAGATCCAGGGCGGCTTGCTGACAGATCAATAGATCCAGCAATATGATTAAGCAGAGTCATACGGTTAAAACCTTCCTTCTGACTCTCGATATCGTTACCACGCTCAGTCATGACGCCTTCAGTCACTGCCCTGAATTCGTTCATATCACGAAATGCAGATTTTAACTGATATTCAGGTATTGTTGTACCATCTTCCCAGGTATCCTGGCCTGCAAAATTCATTTCGAGCGGTACAGGCAGATTCTGCTCCCACATGCTGGGCGTTGATGCGCCACTATTCTGACCGTTCGTGTATCCGGTGTTGAAGTTAGTGTTTTTGTCAGTATTAAAGTCACCTGATTCCTGAGCATCACGCGAATAGAAAGATATCTTTCTTAATCTGTTTGTAAACATATCAGTGTTAATGCTGTTCAGGATGTTAAGTGGTGCTTTATACGGACGAACTGCAGCAAAAGTACGGCCCATAACGATAGAATACGCATTATATACGTTTTCAACACCGTAACTCATGATCTTTTCACCTGCAGATACAAACGATGATGCATCAAGTGACTGGATAGTGACATTCTGTCCGGTGATCTCTTTTGCCATCAGATTCAAAAATGCGCTTATGTCAGTCGGTGTTAGTGACCTAGCCATATTTTAATTACCCCCTTCTATAATAGATTTTTGAATGCGTCCATAACGACCTGATCCGGAGTTTTTGTGTCAGGATCCTCAATATCTTTTTTACTATTAAACTTCTGCGCTTTATCAAGATCAGATTTAAGCTTGTCGATCTCCTTAAGTGCTGCATTCAGTTTAGATTGTATGTCTTCAGGATCATCAGGCTTATCATCCGGCTTATCATCAGGCTTATCGTCCGGCTTATCGTCCGGCTTATCATCCGGTTTATCGTCCGGCTTATCGTCCGGCTTATCATCCGGTTTATCGTCTTTCATATCATCAGACATAGCTTTTAATTCCATGATATCGGCCATTGTATAGCCTGATTTTGCCAGTGCAATTATATCAGCAAATTTCATATGTGTACCCCCTTATGTACAATAAGGGATACACTTACAGCTGATCAGGCAAGCGAGCAGCATTACACTGTTGATCCCTCGCATATGTGTATCCCTAATACAATTATATAATTGTACACATTTTTGTCAAACAGTTATTCGATAAACACACCGCTGTTCATCAGATTATTAATAAGCGTCCGTTCCTGACTGGTTCCTGAACCGTCCATATCAAAACCATCTGTCTGAATATATCCGGAATGATTTCCGATAAGATCCGCTTTAAAAAATGGGATTCCCATACGCGGCGCCAGGTTTGCAGGTTCATCTGTTAACTGGCGTGTAAGACATGTGCATTGTATTACAGTAGTCAGGCCACTCATAGCTCCGCCACCGCCGCCGCCTTCAGACACGGCACTGTTTACAGCGTCAAATGTAGATGCGGCAACACCTGCATACATCGTTCCACCTGCTGCGATTATAGGCGCGGCACCACCACCAGTCGCAAGGGTTGCAGCAGCTGCAGCACCTACACCGATAGCGCCCGTGATACCTGCTTTAAGAGTACCGGACATCGATACACCGGATGAACCAAAAAGCAGCTGCATTGCAATGTTAGTTGATGTGACAATGACCTTTTTTCCGGATATGTTTCCAGCCACAGTCATAGACAGATCACCGGATGTATAGTTAAGCGAGAAATTAATAATAAGTGATGCATCATTAATAAGATCATTAGTAGGAAGACTGAAATTACCAAAAAAGGGTACATATAGATACAGACTGCTGTATGGTGCGTGCCTTCTCCATCCGGTATGCACCCAGGGTATCGGTACAGTTGCGCTTGATGTTGATATGCGCGTAGTTACCTTTAAACCTTCGATCGCTGCGCCGCCTGACGTTTTGCAGGGATATCCACCCAAATATAAAGGCTCATTAGATCCTAAAATGGACGTATCACCTGTAACAGGCAATGCAATAGCACTATGCAGGCACTGCGGTGCGCCACCTGAAAATACAAGCTGTTTAATAGCATCCTCTACAGATGCGATGCTTAAGTTATTCCACCAGTCGTCTACACCGTCCATCAGGTCAAACAGTTTTCCGGAGTCAGCAAGCACATAGTTTCCAACGGATCCGGATCCCATTATGCCTAAAACAATCACACCTATCTTTACTGGTGTCAGGGACTGCGGCATTGCTGTATCAGATTCTGATACTGTCAGGCCTGCCTGCACTGGTATACGTCTGTCTACGATATTGGCCACACTGTCTGCTGCATACATAATATTAGCAGTCTTTGCTATTATCTGAGCCTTAAATGAGGCAAGTACATCGATCTCACATACAAGCTCATATATGTGATCATTCCTGCAGTTAATGTCCCGGATAAAATAATACCGTCCGGTATCAGTACATCTGCAGTAATTGACATTAAGGTTTAAGTTATTGCTATCAATTATAAATGTAGGATTGATTATGCTTGTGTCCTGCTTCAGAAACACATCGTACTCAGTTCCACCGGACGGCTGCAGTGTGCTATTTTGACGTTTTGAAACGAACATTAAATATAAAGTCATATCTTATACCTTCCTCAGAAACAAGTCCCGTTCAGCTTTCCGCCTGTTAATAAGTCCCTTAAGGACTTTTCCACCAGCTTTGTTATATAGCAGCATTTTATCAGCAATAACCTTGTAATTCCTGATACCTGACGCAGTGAGCTTGTATAAATTAGAGATGCCACAATTGTATGTAAATGATACCAGCGCGTCAAATTGGTTCTGATTCATATCAGGATAATGCAAAACCATATGTGTATTAACTACACTTTCATACTTCGCAAGATCCTGTGTAAGTAATGACTCAGCCTGATCAATTGTTATACTCATATTTTGCGTTACATCATACCCATAATGTCCATAACCTATCGTGTAATATTTTTCCGATACTACTGCTTTATACGCTTTTAATCTGCACCCTTCGAAGCGTTTAATAAGTTCTATTCCATTTTTACTTGTTCTCATCATTATCACCCTTTAATTTATATATTTTAATGAAAGCGGTTGACGCTATTTCTGTACCGAAAAATGCAAAAATACACCCCGTTAATACATCGCTGGATGATGTCCCAATAAATATTAATAACAGGATTTGTGATAATACATACAATGTAATTAATATAAAAGATATTATTAAAAAGACACTTAGTGACCTCAAATATTGTACCCCCTTTAATAGTAGGCTTTTTTATTAGTATATACAATGTATTTTAAAAAACAAAACATCCCGGATCGCTCCGGGATGCCTTGAGATGCAGCAAATATTTAATTTGGGGCGCTTCTATATGTGATATATCGCCTGTTCATATTATATAAATGACATTTAGTGAATGTCAATTATAACAGTGCATCAATCTGCTTTTCGATCTCAGCAGTATCATCATCAGAGAGTTTAACATATGCAATGTTATAATACTTTTGATCCTTCTTTGACTGTCTACTGGGGAAGCTCACAAAAGCATATTCACGGCCGTTTTTCTCACCTTCAACCCACTGACATCCATAGATAGTAACACCGTTAACGACCATATCAAACACAAGGCCGCCGTTCTCGAATTCCCTGGCGCGTGTCACCTTAATAACATTTTTCGGTGTGGATCCTGCACCGCTTTCCTTACTCTGCTTACTTTTTCTCATGATTGTTATCTCCTCATAATATGATATCAGTTCATCAGTTAACATGATCTTCTGTTATATCCCTGCGTACCAGTCGCCTGATATAGTCGATCATACTGGGTTCGGATCTTATCCGCTCGATAACATCAGCATCCGTCACCCGGTTAAACTTGATGACTATGCGCGTGATGTGCCGGGCCTCATAACGCTGTACATATAGACTGTTTTTATTCATTTAGTTCACCTGGCTTATAGATATGACAACTGCAATTATTAATAAAATCTTTAACTGCTTTAACGCTGGATTTCTTAATCTTAGTATCAATATCGACATCAAATGTAATTTCTAAGTTGTCAGTTTCGGTTTTCAGCGTAAAACCATCAGGTAAAATGTACCCTTTTTCCTCACCGATATTTAACATCAAAGCATAAAGAGTATTTGTTAAAAGATCAGTTAATTCATTACGGGGCATATTTCTTAATTCACTTCTTTTGAACACTTTATCACCTCACTTTCAACCTAAGTATACCATAGTGTCAGGTGATCTTAAAGTGTTTTTTATAATTTATGATAAGATCATAAACACTGTAGCTTTCAAACATTGCTTTTCGTTCCAGCGCTGCATATCTGATATCGACCCCGATGTCATTATAAAATATGACCTGATCTATCGCAGAATCAAGATCATAGGAACGTTTATACATGCCCGGCGACCTGCTAATGTAATACCGTGTCCCGGATCTGTAAACATAAAATGTCATGTTGTTATAGGTAAATGCACATTTACATCTGAATCCCTTAAGCGACTGCTTACCGATCAGACTAAAATCATCTGATGCAAAAGTATTATCAAAAGCCATAGACCCAAATACAGTGTTAGAAACGCCTTTATAAAATGCTGTTTTCTTTAGTTCCTCAGAGACTTCTGACTTCTGCAGGACATGTATTACTATTTCTCGATCCTTTATATACTGGATCTCACGGCCTTCTGCGATCATGTCCGCCATTATGTCAGTTATCTGCAGTGTATCATTGACCGGATTTGATAAGGTAGTACTATTAGCAAGACATATAAGTTTTAACGGTGCACGCCCTTTTAATTCACGGTCACGTGATATTGTCATATAGAGATCCAGTAACATCTGACCTTCTGCATACATAAACCTATCCCATTTACGCGGTATATATTCATCAAATATGATCCAGTCAACGTCATAAAGGTCAAACCCGGTAAATTTTCCAATACCTGTTAATGCACCGACATAACCTATTACATCCTCATTTTCATCCTGGAAGTATCCGAAGCCGTCAGCTTCAGGGATAAGTTTAATATCACGGCCCGTATCGCGGTTGATCGCACGAAAAGGGTTTAATTTTTCTCGTTTACACAAGTTTTCGACGTCTTTTATAGTACGTTTAACAAAGAAAAATACGCGCTTTTTCTCAAGACAGTCTAGCAATGCGTTGTATGTTTTTCCGGTTGATCTTCCACCTACAAGGAGATAACACCACGCGCTGGGATACTTTGTTACATCCTCTGCAATTTTTACGTATCTCATTATACTTTTTCCCATTTGTACATAGACACGCCAAGATCATCAAGTATAGCGTCATGTACATCACTCCGGATATCTTCTACTGTTGCATCTTCATCAACTCTAATATGTATTACTCTAGTAAATAAACTATTTTCCTTCTTATATTCAATTTTGATCTTCATACACGTTATTCCTCATCTATTAAACATTACATCAAGCCAATGTGGAAAGTCATCCACCTGTTTAACCAGTTCATCACAGGTTCTAAAAGCAGGTGATGAAGTATGCAGCACTTCCCTTCCATTCGGATCATAGATACTAAAACTGCGACCAGGACGCAATACGCCAGTATAACCATTGTCACTTTTATAAACAAACTTTTGCATAAATCATTCCTCATAAATCTGATAGCTGTATTCTTCAGTGTCAACACCATCTAGTAACATACGCTCAGTATCATCTAATTTATAATCACAGGGCGTCAGATCTATACTGTCACCTGTCTCATTCCCATGTTCATCAATATAAATCACACTTTCATAGATATACTGGTGTGTGAGCTTCCCTGTCACGGTTCCATGAAATACTTTACCCTTCCGGAAGTTTCTAAGCTTATTATGTAGCTCTGCAGCACCCTTTTTCGGCACACCTGCAACAGTAATATGCAGCTCATTATCTGCCTTGCACCGTCCACAGTACCTTTTAGCTCCCATGGTTTTAAACTCGCTGTATTCATCCTCTAACGGCTTATGCTCTGCTATGCCTAGATAGAAATACTCTCCATTAACTTCTACAGGTTCATAGCCATTATCATGCAGGGCCTTAATACAGTGATCATTATATGCTTTGATCTCGTCAAGATGGGCACCGGATCCGTATACTGAGTCCGTATCTGAGTAGTACCAGTGATCAAACATAGAACCTAACTTGTGTACGTTTTCCATTGCATATGCAGTCACCCATACGCCCCACTGATAGGGCAGTATCTTATTCATGTTATCAACATATTTTTGTTGATAACGCTCCTCCGGATCCTCAACGGCCTGCATGATATATGCGTGGCCTTCTTCCATCATTTCGCCATAATCATATATTTCGTCGATGTCATCATCAACAGGCCTCTGAACCGTCATACCATAGCAGCTGTTTGCGTTGCCTTTTGCAAGGCTGTACAACGCCTTATCAGGGTTATGCTTCAACCTGCACTTGGCTTCGAATTTCGAATAAATAAAGTCTGTAAACCAGCGTGGAAGATAGTCCTTGATTGCTGTATAACACAGCTCTATCCGGTAATCAAATTTATATTGCTCAACGATCAGTTTTAAATCTATCTCAGTCAGATAGATTTCGAGATATTCAGCCTTCAGGATCCTGCCGTTATCACATACAGTATTAAGTCTTTTTAATGTCTTGCTAAACTGCAGTACGGGCATAGGTACATCTTTTTTAAGTTCTACGTTGTGCATGGCCAGTTTGATGATATAGGCGTGATCATCAGCAGTATCAAGTATGTGATTGATGTCATCTATAGGCAGTTCGCCAAACTTTTCCATAGGAAATTTACATGCAAGCATTACATAAAGGTAACTGCTTACAAAGTCGTAGCAGTCAACGTCTTTTAGTCTGTAGCCGATAACAGACCTGTTTGCATGAGTGTAGCCGCCGTGAAAGACCTTCTCCAGCATTTCCTGGATGTAATACGGTGGCACAATACTTTTGAACGTTCGCCGCGCATTATTTTTCTTACCTGACGCGATACACTCCCTGCGTACAATTCCGGTAGCTGTATAGGGCAGCTCAAAAATCCGACAATCGAGTTTATCACACATTACCTGCAGGCATTCAACACCTGCTAATGTATCATACTCGATATATTCCAGTTCGTTGGCTGTAAATGGTTCATCCTGATTTCTAAATTTATCATAATCCCATTTTCCAACTGCTTTTTGGTGATCAACACATAGATCTGATGCCCATTTTTCAAGTTTTCGTTGGGCCATGATAAGAGAGTCCCGGAAGATCAGACCATTTTCAAACTGGATACGTACCGGATAATGTGACTTTGTATTTAGTTGCTTAACCGGGATACCCCAGTGTTTAAAACAAAACAGTCGCAGAAACTGCCAGTCATATGACAGGTTATGGAAGAAAATAAGTGTCTCATCACCTTCCAAGTTATCCTGGATCCATGTTAAGCATCTTATCATGTCAGAAGGCTTTGACCCGTAAAGAGTTACTATGTTGTGACGCTCAGCATGCAGGGATATTGTCCATGCAACAACATGATTAGCGTTATATTCACCCTCTTTTGACTTATGTTTCTTGCTAGTTTCCGTGTCAGCCATTATAATGATGTTGTTGATAGTTCCGGTGTGCTTTGATCGTGATTTTTTATAACCGATCTCGCCTAAGATCGAATAATCAAACTGATCAAAGTACAACATCCGGTATTCTATAGAATTGATATATCTATATCTTTGTAAATCTTTTTTCATGTCTTACCGTGTGTTAACTTTCCAGCCTTTTTTCTTTAGATTCTCTCTGACGTATTCAATATTAGCGTAGTTACGCTTTAATGTACTGTTGATCTTATCAACGTCAACTTTACTGACTTCAGACGCAAATACAAGAAGTTCCGTCTTAGATCCATACATCTCAGCAGCTTTTTCGTGTGCCGCACTGGTATAATAATCTGCTATCTGTTGCCATGTCAGATCAGTACCATATCTTTCATTAATAGCGTCAGCTCTTTTCTTGTATATATCAGTCACTCCTGCTTTTGTGGACGTTGGCGACTCTAAGAAAGTCTTAATATCATTTATCTTTGCACGTATCCCCTGCAAACTGTCAGGTGGTTTTGTGTCAAATCTTTTCTTTCCGGATCCTGACCACAATTCAACATCACGGATCGCACGCGCGTAGGCATAACGTTCGATGCCTTTATAGTATTTCTGTTCAGAGTACTTTTCTATTGCTCTGAGCCTGGCATCGGCCTTGCGTGCTAACTTCTTATACTCGATATAGTCCGCCAGGTATGCGACACCTTTAGACCTAACGTATTGTGGTAGCTTTTGATACTGTTCAGCTGCACGTTTAAAGCTGTCTGTACTCCGGATCTTCTGTGTGCTTTTTCCTGCCTGCTGCGCCAGTAATTTTTTCTGCTGCTTTTTAAATTGTCGTTTTCTCAATTCATATCTTCACCCCTTCCTGCACTAATAATGATACATTAGTGTTTGTGAAATGTCACGAAGAAAATAAGTATACCATATGTACTTATATACATACATTGAATAAAATGTAAATGTGTTTTATAATGTACATGTGTGGATTCCCTGCCAGTTGAATAGAATTCTCCTTGCAGATCTATGCCGGGCCTAAACTAACTGGCCTGGCATGGATCCACACAAAGTTAGCGGACAAGCTCCCACAACTTAACTCTCATGCGCTGCGGTATGTGCTTGCTGCAGCGCACCCCACAAAGAAATAAGTCCGATAAGTGGGACTTAATTGTTAGTTGATGATAATTAAACGGATCCAGGTATATGTAAGACCAAAATTGTACGAAAAGTAATACACAAGCAGAGGTACAAAAATATGAATATAGGTGCAGAAAATTGTACACAGTACACAGTATGTACAAAAATATGCAATCAAACAAGTGTTCGTA
>Ga0247611_10007674_pt1 | contig 13460 bp, 13 predicted proteins | sample 177DNAGHGhighgp2_FD_192422 | JGI IMG/M metagenome (GOLD analysis project Ga0247611, IMG submission 192422) | Sheep rumen microbial communities from Palmerston North, Manawatu-Wanganui, New Zealand - 1770 DNA GHGhigh gp2 | ecosystem: Host-associated > Mammals > Digestive system > Stomach > Rumen... | reverse complement strand
TGCAATTATATTCTTAAAGAAAGGCAGGAGTTGGATGCCACGCTTTTTAACAAGATGTTTCTTGTTGTCTCTACTCCGGGAGTAGAGCCTTTGGATCCTTTTGACGCCTCGTATTTTGACCAAGATTATATTCTCACTGTGAAGGAGGAAACCGGAGCTCTAGTGAAAGCAGTGAATGAGGTGAGCATTCTTACGCCGGCTTTGCTGAGGTTCTAAAGAGGCGGGAAGGAAGCTTCCGGAATGGTCTTCGGCAAACGGGAAGACAACGTTGAGGATTTATAGCAAAAAAGAAGAGTTGGCCATTAATGAACGAATCCGTTATTTCCTGTCTCGTTGTGAGAAAGGAATGGAATTTACCAGGACGGACTATATGGATGTGTTTGAGAAGAAACCTTCAAAGGGAACCGTCCAAAATGATTTGCTTATGATGGTAAAGTTGGGCCTGTCTGAAAAGTATGGAGATGGCCCTTCTACGAAGTACAAGGTCAAATAATTGTCCGATTTTGTCTGATTGAAAGTGTAAGTCGTTGAATAATAACTGTTTACGGTTCGTCTAATAATATGATAGTTGTCCGATAATTGGACAATAGGTATATGAGGGGAGCCGGTCTCTGCGGGGAGAGAAGTAATGTGCCTGAAGCGGGGGCGCGGCACATTACGGAGCGGAGGATTTGGTAAAGGTAAATGGACATTTTTTCGCAAAGTAAAATGGACACTATCCCGTTAGTGCGGGAGGTTTAGGCACATGGTGCTGCCGTCAGGCTGCACGATGCACGTGGGGAGTGGAAGGCTCTAATGGCTGCAAGCCATTTGTGCCTGAAGCGGGGATGAGTAATCAAAGAATAATAGTATGCCGGGAAAGAATATTCATAAAGAACCCTTCGACGAAGGAACCATCACAAAGTTGGAAATCTTCCAGCGCTACGCTCGTGAATGGCTCCCTACATTTGTTATGTCGCAAAGAAAACGGGTGAGTATATTTGACTTCTTTGCCGGACCAGGTTACGATGAAACAGGATGCCCTGGCAGCCCAATTAGAATCCTACAGGAAATCAAAGGACAAATACAGAATATCAAAAGCAACGGAACTATCATACATCTTTTCTTCAACGAATACGATAAGAAGAAATATGAGCAACTACTGGAGGCATACAAGAAGTTTATTGACGACAATCCAAAAATGAGGTGTGCCAATATAAGGATAACACCCTATAACAAGAAGTTTGAAGAATTGTACGATAAACTGGAGCCAGAAATAGGACAAGTACCCTCTTTAGTATATTTGGACCAGAACGGCATTAAATTCATTGCGGACAAGTATTTTATGAGTATTGTTCGCAAGCCACAGACAGACTTCCTATACTATTTGTCATCTTCCTTTTTCTTTCGGTTTGGGGACACCCCGGAATTCAGAGAGATTGTACCTCAGGCAACAATGGACGAGATCAAAGAAAAGCCGTATAAGTACATCCATAACGAGATTCTGAATTACCTAAAGAGCAAGTTACCGGAAGGAAGTCCAGTGAGAATGTTTCCGTTTACCATTAAGAAAAATGCAGGCGTATATGGAATCATTTTCGGAGCCTCTCACATCAGGGCCGCGGACAAGTTTCTTCGGATGGCATGGCAGATTAACGAAGTGAATGGCTCAGCAAACTTTGACATAGATGACGACGGAAAGAAAGACCAACTGGAATTATGGGGGCCACAACCAATCAAGAAAATTGACGCTTTCAAACGCGATTTGAGAGAAAAGATACTTGCTGGCGAGATTCAAAACAACCGAGATGCGTTTGACTTTGCCATTGATAAAGGGCATATAGGAACTCACGCCAAGGAGGAGATAGCAGAGATGAAACGTAAAAAGCTGATAACGTATGACTGCACGTCACCCAAGGTAAATTATGAAGCAGCATACCAGAGAAACGAAATTGTGGAATACAAGATAGTCAAGAAATAATGAGCACCACCAAAATAGAATGGACTGACGCAACTTGGAATCCCGTGACCGGATGCACAAAAACATCGGAAGGCTGCGTCCACTGCTATGCTGAAGTGATGGCGCGGCGATTGAAAGCAATGGGCACGGAGAAATATAAGAATGGATTCCAGGTGACATTGCACGAAGATGCTCTGAACGAGCCCAAGAAATGGTGCAAACCAAGGAATATTTTTGTGTGCTCTATGAGCGACCTGTTCCACAGGGATGTGCCCTTTGATTTTGTAGATAAAGTAATGCAGGTGATAAAAGACACACCACAGCACCGATACCAACTGTTAACAAAACGAGCAGAACGCATGAAAGATTACTTTATGACCAGAGAAGTACCCAAGAATGTGTGGGTAGGTGTGACGGTTGAGGTGCAGACATCAAAGAGTAGAATAGATGCGTTGCGAACAATTAAAAATGCACCCATCAGGTTTCTTTCGTGCGAGCCTTTGCTGGAAGACTTGGGTGAACTTGACCTGACCGGCATAGACTGGATTATTGTGGGCGGAGAAAGTGGTCTACAGGCGAGACCTATGAAAGAAGAATGGGTAAAGGGCATCAAAGCACAGTGCGATGCCGCGAACAAAGCTTTCTTTTTCAAGCAATGGGGAACCTGGGGAAGTGACGGCGTGAAGCGTGATAAGCATAAGAACGGAAAACTGTTGGATGGAAAGGTTTGCCAGGCAATGCCCAAGGTATGAATAGTTTTACAAATCATGGCGTGAAATATGGCTGCACGGGTCATTCTAAAGGATCTGGGGACGGTTCTTTGATCCGTTCTTAATTAAGGGATAAAAGTATCCTGTAAGGAATAAAAGTCATAAAGAATCTAAAGAATCTAAAGAATCTAAAGAATCAGGGGGACAGGAACTTTGATACACAATAAATATCTTTAAATATCGTTATTTATATGTAGCATAATGAAAATTATATCATGCCTCGGAATGCAAGAAAGGAAAGTGGAGTTGGCATCTACCATGTGATGATGCGCGGAATAAATCGTCAGGCAATTTTCGATGATGAAGAGGATTGCAGACGATTTTTGGGTATTCTTGCAGACTTGCCGTTTCAGCATGATGATGAGGGTAGGCTGCTGCCTGTACGCACTTGTGTAATCTACGCCTGGTGTCTGATGACCAATCACTTTCATCTGTTGGTGATGGAGAAGGATTGGAAGATTGCAGATGTGATCAAGAGTCTGGCGAGCAGCTATGTGTACTACTACAACAAGAAGAACGAGCGCATCGGTCATCTGTTCCAGGAACGATTCAAGAGTGAACCATGTGATGACATGGAATACTTCACAACGTTGCTACGTTACATACACCAGAATCCGGTAAAGGCAGGCATTGTGGAGAACGCGGCCGATTATGAGTGGAGCAGTTGGAAGCAGGATTACCTGCGAGATGATGAGGTGGGCTGGCCTATCAGTCATGTGAGGGCTGTGCTGAAGCGAATATCGCTGGAGGAGTTGAAAGCCTTAGTTGACGAGCCGTGCGATGCTAACTGTATTGACGTGGATAACACCAGGCGGTTGACGGATACGGAAGTGAAGCATTATGTCGCAGAGTTGTGTGGCGCACGGAGTGTGGCTGAGTTCCAGAGACTAACGTTGGAGGAGCAGACGAGTGCTGTCAGGAGTGCGCGAGAAGAGGGCGCTTCAATCCGACAGGTGATGACACATACCGGTTGGGCATACAGACGTGTGAGGGAAGTGTGAACTTAAAAATCACTGTTTTTTGCAAATTAATATTGACATAAAATATGGAAAAAGAACGATTGGTAGTCAGAAACTTTGGTCCAATAACCAATTTGGATATTGAAATTCGTCCGTTCACTTTGTTCATAGGAACACAGGGTAGTGGAAAGAGTACTGTATCGAAGTTGTTGACTATTTGCAGGGATATAAGGTGGTGGCTTCAGATTTTGACAGAAGAAAATGTTATGAAGCCATTTGTGGATTTTGGAATTAATGAGTATTTCCAAGAAGACAGTTTCTTTTCGTATGTATTTGATGATGACGAAATAAAGTACGAGAAAGGGACTTTTAGTTATCAGTCAAAAGACAAGGACGATAAGGAAGTGATAATAAAATCTTTGAAAATTCTTATTGCAAAATCCTCTGTTTCTTATCTCAAAAAAGAAAAAGATGGATTAACTACAGAAAATCTTTCAGACCCTCATACACGTAATGTCCTGAAAGCGTATTCCAGAATGGACCTCTATATTTTGGCAGAGAGGAATCTGGTAGGAAATCTATCTGATTCGTTGGCATCAATTATGTTGCATCAGATTCCTTTGTCTAATCCTTTATTGGAATATATGAGCATATTCGAAAAAGCCAAAAAAGAATATTCTTCATACCCGATATCTTTCTTTGGTGTAGAATTTGTGAAGAAAAATGGACAAGAAAGGATTAAGCTAATAAATAAAGACAAAGACCTGCCATTAAGTGCTTGTTCATCTGGTTTACAGTCTGCATTGCCAATGCTTATGGTAATTGACTATGCTCTGAAAATTGATTGTTTTGATTCTTTTGCGATAGAAGAACCAGAACAAAATTTATTTCCGGAGAATCAGTTTGAGATGCTATGCTTTTTTACCTCGAAAATGTGGAGTGAAAAGAAGAGACAGTTTGTTATTACGACCCATAGCCCCTATATTTTATCCTGTCTGAATGTTTTGATGCTGGCATACAAACTGCACGAGCATGAGGAAATACGGGGACAGGTGGAAGAAATTGTGAATCCTGATTATACTGTGAATCCTGATGTTGTGGCAGTTTATGGACTTTATCCAGATGAAAAGGAGTATTGTAAGAGTCTGATTTCAGAGAAGACGGGACTTGTTTCGGTAAATGAGTTGGATTCTGTATCAGAGGTGATTGGCGATGATTTTGACCGCCTCTATGACCTTTATCGTCAGGTTAACAAGAAGAAGTAGCAGGCTATGGCAGTAAATCAACAGGCTATCGACAGGATTAAACTGGACGAGGCTTTTGCTACAGAAACTTTCAGGCCGTTCAATGAGTGTTGGACTGTGAGGATGGATAGTGAACTGATGGTGATTGACGATGATGAAATGGAGTTTTCTCGATTCACTGACAATCCTGATGATGCACAGAAAGCCTTGATGGTGATTAATGAAAACAACAGGCAGATAGTCTTACTCTCGATAGACAAAAAACTGATAAAGGAGCATAAGGGTGGAATATGTGATTGTGCCTTGTTTGATGACAAACAATTCCGTTTCGTCGAGTTTAAGACGAATGCTTACGGGAATAGCGATGAACAGGTGCGTGAGACATTTGATAAGGCTACCAGTCAGTTGAAGGAAACCATCCATGTGTTTAAGGATAGATTACAGAAGGTTGACATCCAGTTTGAAGATGCCGTGACGCTGAGCTGTCATGTGGTGGTATCACAGCGTTTCCCGAAAAGCAGGGCTATCAAGCAGGAGTATCAGATTAGTTTTGCTGACGAAAACAATAATATCGGTTTGTTTTTCTCGGATAAGACTTATTGGGAAGAGCCAGAAAAGTAATCTGTCTCAACGGATCCACTAAATGAAGGAGAAACGGTATTATGGAACGAGGATTTTCGATTTTGAGGTAGAATGATTATTGATGAAAAACTGCTGAATCAGGTTTCTGGAGAGGCAAAGGCATCTCATAGGCTGCGAATGAACTATAACTTCCATCAAAGCCTTGATGATAAATGCCATCGGTTTCTTAATGCGGTGGAGCCTGGGACTGTGGTATCCATCCATCGGCACCCAACGAAGGATGAGTCTTTCGTTATCCTGCGAGGCAAGGTTAGAGTGACTACTCACAAGAATGATGGCTCTATCATAGAAGAAGTGGGGAGGCCGCTATGAAATAGCAACGAATACGGAACGAATTATTAGATTATAAATAACAATAACATGCAAGAAGAAAAAGACCTAATCCTTGAACAGGATCAAGATTATGAGAGACAGATGGAGAATGAAGAGCCTCCATTTGTGGAGTATGATATTACATCATACCCTGCAGATTATACGCTTTCTGTTTTATGGCAGATGTTTAAGAATGGCGGCATCACCATTCCTTCGTTCCAAAGAGGTTATGTGTGGTCTCAAAGACAGGCTTCAGCTCTTATTGAGTCTTTTCTAATGGGTTTGCCTGTTCCTCCAGTATTCTTTTATATTGATTCTGAGAACAAAAATCTGGTGATAGACGGGCAGCAGCGATTGATGAGTATCTTCTATTTTTTTGAAGGCTATTTTGGCCAGGAGAATGAAAAAGGGAAACGACAAACTTTCCGGTTAACCGGATTGAATAAAAAAAGCCCATATTATAATTTGCGCTTTGATGATTTGCAGGAGCAAGATAGGAGAAAGATTGAGATGACTGTACTTAGAGTTATCAATATCCGCCAATTGTCACCAAATGATGATGATTCATGCATGTATCATATTTTTGAACGATTGAATACAGGTGGGACTCCACTTTCTTCACAAGAGATAAGAAACTGTGTTTATCGTGGTACTTTCCTTGATATGCTTATGGAACTTAATAAAAATGACAACTGGAGATCTATTTTAGGAAAGCAGACGATAGACAAACATTTAACGGACGTTGAACTAATACTACGTGCATTTGGATTACGCTATATGCTGAATGAATATGATAAACCGATGAAAGCCTTCCTAAATAAAGTGTCTTTTAGATACAAGAAGATGAAGGATGGCAATGTTGAAAAATTTGAAAGAGATTTTCCTCGCGCGTGTGAAGTGTTGGCACAGACGCTCCCAACAAAACCTTTCGCAGTAAGAGGGCAGTTTAACACTTCAATTTTTGATTCTATTTTCTGTACCGTTCTTAAGCATATAGATCAATTGCCTGAAGACTTGAACGTGCGCTATGAAACATTGATTAAAGACCAGAAGTTTGTGGAATATACTACATTGGGGACAACAGATACCAAGACAATCAAGTCCAGGTTTGAATACGTTGAAGAGCTTCTAATAGGATAAGCATGGCATACCAAAACAGATTCAATAGCGTGGATTTGCTGATAGCTCAATTGGCGCCAATAGCTCAGCCTGGAACAGACCCTCTTGTGCTTTCCGCTATGGCTGGAATTGTTGCTGTGGAAGCTGTTACTGCTTATGAATTGGCCATTAAAGATATTTTTGAAGATTTCTCACGTAAGAAAAACAAGGTGTTCGGTTGTTTTGTTCAGTCTAGTTTGGGCCGGTTGAATGGCCGAATCAGATACCAAGAGATTAAGGACAATATGGTTAAGGCTTTCGGAGATAAATATCATAAACGTTTTGTGGATAAGAAGGACCTAAAAACGGCTATGGTAATGGCAAATGAACATGTCGATTTGGTGCAGACTTATGATAATCTTGTTTTGGGCCGTCATCAGTTTGTTCATGCCGGCAGGTTAACGATGACGCTTCAAGAGGCAATACGCTATTATAATATTGGAAAGGATCTTATTGCGGCGCTTGATGAGACGATGAAGAGGTGATGTCAATATTGATAGATTGTTTATGACTCAAGAAGAGCGTTGGTTTGCCATGTACAATGAAATAAAAGAATCAGGGGGACAGGAACTTTGGAATCTGGAATCATGGAATCATGGAATCTGGAATCATGGAATCTGGAATCAGGGGGACAGGAACTTTGATACGGAAGGCGGGAAAGAAGGCTGAAGTCTGATGTATGAGGGCTGATATATGGATCAAGAAACTCGTTGGTTGACTAAGTATCAGGAAGTTAAAACCTTTATTGAGACTTATAAGCGGAATCCATCGAAATACGTTGACGCTGAACGCGGCCTTAGGAACTGGGTCAAACAGCAAAAGAAGCTCATGAATGCTGGCGCGCTGGAAGGTCAACGCCTAAAGTTGTTCAATGAGCTTCTTGGGTTGGGGGAGAAATATAAGAGGGTGAATCAGTGGGGTTAACGAACTCAGAGGTAAGAACTCAGAAGTAAGAAGGAAGAAGTCGGAAGGGTGATATGAGGGTTGAGGTGGAAAGAAATTAGATATGATAGAAATGAACAAACCAATGGTGGTAAAGATACATGATGTGAACGTGGATCAAGAGTACGTACAGTGGATAGCAGAGCTGAAGGTGCGCTATCGTAGCGCGCAATCAAAAGCGGCTGTGCGTGTCAATGCCGAGCAACTGATGTTTAATTGGGAGCTTGGACGCGATTTAGTGCTCAAGAAGGCTGAGCAGCGCTGGGGCAGCGGGGTGGTGGAGCAGGTGAGTCTGGATCTGCAGGCAGCATTCCCTGAGTCGAAGGGATTCAGTACTACCAATCTGTGGTATATGAAGCAGTGGTACACGTTCTATAGCGGAGCATCTGAGAAACTTGCCCAGCTTGGGCGAGAATTACCTCAGAAAAAACTCCAACAGCTTGGTGGAGAATTTCAAGTTGTTGAAAACGAGAATAATATAAAACTCCACCAGGCTGGTGGAGAAATAGGAATAGCTTTCCCCTCGGTATTTGCCTACGTGCCTTGGAGACACCATGTGGAGATAGTGGCCAAGTCTAAATCCATCGAAGAAGCTCTGTTCTACATCCTCAAAACGGTAGAAGGCAATTGGAGCCGCGACACACTAGTGAACTGCATTAAGGCTGACCTGTATCATACCCAGGGTGGCGCCATTACCAATTTCTCGGAGCAGTTGCCATCGCCTCAAAGTCAGTTGGCGCAGGCTATTACAAAGGATACTTATGATTTTGGATTTGTGTCGCTGGCAGAAGGATATAAGGAGGAGGCTTTGGAGACTGAGTTGGAGACACAGCTAACCCGTTTTTTGTTGGAACTGGGCACTGGCTTTGCCTACTTGGGTCGTCAGAAACAAATTGTTGTGGCCGGTAAGACTCGTAAATTGGACATGCTTTTCTTCCACATTCCGCTCAACTGCTATGTAGTGGTTGAGTTGAAGACAGTTCCCTTTGAGCCTGAGTTTGCCGGGAAGCTGAACTTCTATGTGAGTGCTGTGGATGACCTGATAAAGACTGAGGCTCAAAACCCGACGATTGGACTGCTGATATGCAGCAACAAGGATGAAACGGAGGTGCGATATGCATTCCGTGGGGTGCAAACGCCAATTGGGGTGGCGTCGTATGACAATGTTCAGATTAAGAAAATTGAGGAGCAATTGCCGTCGGTAGAAGAACTGAAGAAAAGGATTAGGCTGCTGGAGGAAGAACTGGCGCTGAAGAAAGAGAAGGAATAATATAAGGACGGGAAGTTGAACGCTGAAAGGGTGGAGATGTTGGAAAGGCTGTTATCTTTGCGGGAGGAATATAGGAGGGTGAATCAATACGTGTAGTTTACTGTTTACTGTTTATGGTTTACCGTTTACTGTTTAGTTTTTTGAAAAAATAAAGCTAGTATTGAAAATCTTGGGAATTTTGGGTGAATTGTGTTAAAAACATGGAAAAGTTTGCTGTATACTGAGAAGTTTTTGTATCTTTGCGGAAAATTCTAATTATGGAGAGAATAAATCGAAATGACTATATAGCTCAAGTTTCCAACTTATTGGGCAAAGGAGAGGCTGTGGTGCTGACTGGGCACAGGCGTGCCGGAAAGAGCTGTATACTGGAGCTGCTGGCTGCAGAGCTGACGGAAAAGGGTAATGTCATCTACATAGATATGGAGAACCCGGAGAACGCTGACTTAAAGACGTTCCGGGAGCTGTCTGAAAGGATAAAGGGGGGCGTGATGGAAGGCCACCGCAACTTTGTGCTGATAGATGAGGTACAGGAGGTGGCGGAGTTTGAGAAGGCCCTGCGCTACTGGGTGAAGCAGGATGGCGTGGATGTGGTGGTGACGGGTAGTAATGCGGCTATGCTGTCGAGCGATATCGCCAACTCGTTTGCCGGACGCTACCATCGGGTTCACGTGAGTAGTCTGGACTATCGGGAGTTCCTGACGTTCTATGGTTTAGAAGACTCTGACAATGCTTTCTCGCTGTATCTTCGCTGGGGCGGACTGCCGTTCCTATACCGCATCCCTATGGAGGATGAGCGAACGAGGACGGAGTATCTGGGCAGCATCTACGATACCATCTTTGTAAAGGACATTGTGCGCAGGAGGAACGTGCGCAACGTATCGCTGCTGGACAATCTGGCCCGGTTTGTGGCTGACAACAGCGGGAAGGTCTTTTCTGCCAACAGCATTGCCAAGTACCTGAAGGGTAACGAGATGGCTGTGAGCGCCAACACGGTAGGTGAATATATGGATGCGTTGTGCGACACATATATGATAGACCGCGTGAAGCGTTATGACATCAATGGGAAGAGCGTGTTTGAGCAGCAGGACAAATACTATTTTGAGGATTTGGGATTGCGTAACTACCTGTGTCGTGACAAGCGGGCCCTGGATATTGAAAAAGTGCTTGAGGGTGCTGTATATCTGAAACTCAAGCGCAGTGGCTTTGAGGTATATGTGGGGCAGTTGAACGGTAAGGAGATTGACTTTGTGGCCCGCAGGGGTGATGAGGTGATTTATGTGCAGGTGGCCCTGCAGGTGACAGGTGAAGAAACCTATGAACGCGAGTTTGGCAACTTGAAGCTAATCAAGGACAACTATCCCAAATATGTGGTGACGATGGACCCGAACGTGGGTCTGATTCACGATTCGGGAATCGTAGCTTGTACAGCAAGGGAGTTCCTGTTGAAGAGTGAAGAGTTGAAAGTTGAAAGGTGAATATGAGCCCCTTACAGGGGCACGTTAATTATCGTACGCGTGTGCACAGGGGCACGCCCCTGTGCTAGGATATATTGCCCTTTCAGGGCATGTCGACCCCGAGGGGGTCAAATAAAATAGGGTAGGGGCTTGCCCCTATCGATGGGGCGCCCACCAAAACAATGCCCATTGGGCATGGGTGCACCCACCTAGGATATTAGCCACCTACAGGGGCGGATATAAAACGGGAAACCCGTTTACGTAGGGTCACTCATCCTTTTTTGGTGGTGGGGGAATAAAAGAGTGAAAAAAACAGCCGTTTTCAAAAAAATACTTGAAAATGGCTGAGTTTTTTGTGTCTGTATTAAAATTATTTCGTACTTTTGCACTCGAATAACTTATCAACCTTAGAATTATGAACCTAAATGAACTTAAAATTATGAAGAAAGTATTGATTATGATGCTGATGATGGTTACTGTTGTGGCAGCATCAGCTCAGACAAAGAAAGTATCTGTCCTAGGTGACTCTTATTCTACATTTCAGGGTGTGATTCCTGCCCATTACTCATCATTCTATCCTAATGACCGAAATGATTGCGTAGAGGTGACCCAGACATGGTGGGATCTCTATATCAAGGCTAAAGGTTACATGTTGGAGAAAAATGATTCGTGGGGTGGTACTACCATCTGTGGAACGGGTTATGGTCGAATGGATTCATCGCGTAACAACTTCATCTCACGTGTGGATAGTTTGGGCAATCCTGATATTATATTTGTGTTTGGAGGTACCAATGACGCATGGGCAAATGCTCCGATAGGTGAGTATCAATATTCGGATTGGACAAAGGAGGATTGCAAGAATTTCCGTCCTGCACTTGCCTGCCTATTGGATATGCTGCAGAAACGATACCCAAAGGCAAAGTTGGTCTCTATCTTGAATTCGGAACTGAGAGAACCTGTCAATGAGTCGATGCGAGAGGTGTGTAAGCACTACAAGGTACAACTTATAGAACTGCACGATATTGAGAAACAGAACGGTCATCCCTCTATCAAGGGCATGAAGAGTATCTGTGACCAATTGTTGGAAGCTGGTCTGTAAGGTGAAAAAAATACTAGTTTCAAGAACAAAAAGAGCTGAAAGTGTTATGCTTTTGGCTCTTTTTTGCAAATAATTATGTTTTGTGCATGGTGAATTATGAATAATTTACTACTTTTGCATACCTAATTCAGTTATTATGAGTATCAGTAATGTTTCCGAGTCAAGCCTACGTCAGGCAATTGAACAAGCGTTGAAAAATATCGCTGCTGAGGAGGATGATTTCAAGGTGGTGACCGACTTCCATCTGCACCTCGATTCCGATACGGGTGAGGTGAGCATCGCAGACGATACAGATGCAATCGTTGCATCTGCAGTTGTTGAAGAGTGGATTGACTTGGAAGGCGATGATGAAGTTGAGGGTATGGCACATGTGTTGACTGCTTTGTTGCAGCAGATGTCTGATGAGCAGGTGTTTGAGCATGTGAATGTGTCGAAACCATTCTCATTTGTCTTGGAGGATGATAATCAGGAGTCCATTCAGGAGCTGTTCTATGTTGACGAAGACATTATTGTGCTCAACAACGATTTGCTCAAGGATATGGACAAAGACCTTGATGACTTCTTCGATAAATTGATGAAAGAATAGAGGGATGAAGGATGAAGGATGAAGGATAATAAGCAAGCTTTCTAGATTATCCCGACGGGAAAACCGTCGGGCACATTGTTGATAGTTGACAATTGAGAATCGAGAGTTGAGGGATGAAGGATGAGGGATAATAAGCAAGCTTTCTTGATTGTTCCGACGGGAAAACCGTCGGGCACATTGTTGATAGTTGACAATTTAAATATTAACCTAAGTATTAACCTAAAGTAGAAAAAGAAAATGAAAAAGTTTGCAATGACTTTTGTCGCTATGGCAGCAATGTTGCTCATGGCATCGTGTGGTAACAAGAGTAATAACGCTAATGCTGACGCTGAAGGAACTGCCGAGGAAGCAGTTGCTACTGAGGAGGTTTCTTACGAGACGTTTACCGTTGAGAAATACAATGTGTCTGTTGAGGTGCCAACAGGTATGCGCCGCACTGATGATCCAGTAATGGATAACGGTGCAATCTGGACAGTTGTACCTGAGGACGACAACGATTTCCCAATTTATGGTAGTGTGTCTATCGGTGTGTATGAGTCCATGTTTGGTGACTATGACAACGAGAAAATTCAGAGAGAATTTGATGAGGATATTCCTGAAGAGGCTGAAAAGACCCTTGATCTGGAGAAGAAGGAATACACATATCGCGTTATGTCAACAGAAGAAGATGGCATCAATGAGATTCATCGTGTTTTCTTCAAGGGCAATCAGTCAGTCAATGTTACAGTTTCTTACACCAAGAGATGGGAAAGCAAGATTGGCGGTGAGGTATGTGACCATATCATGAACTCTGCTAAGTTCAACTAAGACGAACGTCTGATCTCGTATCAAAGAAAACTGCTCCAATGATCGGTTGTGATGGTTGGGGCAGTTTTTTTGTGGGAAGGACGATAACGATGAACGATAACGACCACGGATTTCACAGATCTACACAGATTATTGATCCCTAAAACACCCTAAAATATCGAAATGTCCCTAAAATTGTTCTTACAGATGACAATCATGATAAGATTGCTTTGTTTGAACAAAGGTTTTATTTTGTTGGAAGAACTTCTGAAAACTCGTTTTCAAGATTCTTCTTATAA
>Ga0247611_10007672_pt1 | contig 13463 bp, 13 predicted proteins | sample 177DNAGHGhighgp2_FD_192422 | JGI IMG/M metagenome (GOLD analysis project Ga0247611, IMG submission 192422) | Sheep rumen microbial communities from Palmerston North, Manawatu-Wanganui, New Zealand - 1770 DNA GHGhigh gp2 | ecosystem: Host-associated > Mammals > Digestive system > Stomach > Rumen... | reverse complement strand
TTGTCGATGGTTTCCACACGGAATGCGTTGTAGTCATGCGTCAGGCTGCGCAGCGCTGTTTGGGCTTGCTTCCTGACGAAGGACTCATCTACATGCAGTTCTTCCGTGATTCTCTCCAAATAATCGTTGGAGTCTTCGTAACCATGGGCGAGACCATTCAACTGACTCAATATCCTGACTTTCATCTCCTCCGTTGCCTTGTTGGTGAAGGTCACAGCGAGGATGCTGCGGTATGAATATGGGTCTTTGATGAGCAACTTGATGTACTCCACAGCAAGGCGAAAAGTCTTGCCGCTTCCTGCACTTGCCTTGTAAACTCTTAATGGTATGTTTTCAGTATTGGGTTTCTCTTGCATACAATAATAGATTCAAAAATGTGGCGGTTTCTATCACTGTTGACTTGTTATTTACGCTACAAATTTAATTATTTTTGTTGGTTTCCCCATTTCTTCAACCTGCTTTTTTCAACTTTCCCAATAGAAAATAAAAAAAGAGGCTGACAACGATGTCAGCCCCATTCATTTATTGATGTAATGTCGTTTTATCCCAAATATTTCATCAGAATCTTGGCATTGCCGCTGTCGCGCAGTTTGGCGATGCTCTTCTCACGTATCTGACGGACACGCTCACGGGTCAGACCAAGACGGTCGCCTATCTCCTCAAGTCCTTTCTCAGGCTGTCCGATGCCGAAGCATTCACGGATAATGGTAATCTCGCGGTCTTTAAGCACCTTGTTGAGCACGGAGTCAAGTTCAAGAGCCATCGACTCGTGGTCGACGTAGCGGTCGGTGCGGCTGTCCTCGCCACTGGGCATCACGTCGAGCATGCAGTTGTCCTCGCCATCCTGGAAAGGTGCGTCGATAGACACATGATGACCATCTGCCATCAGGCTCTGGCCTATCTTCTCCTCATCGAGTTTGGTAGCCTCTGAAAGTTCAGAAACTGAGGGATGACGCATGTTCTCCTGCTCAAACTTATTGATTTCGTGATTGATTTTGTTGAGTGAACCAACTTGGTTAAGGGGAAGGCGTACGATGCGGCTTTGCTCTGCTATTGCTTGGAGTATGCTCTGACGAATCCACCATACGGCATATGAAATGAACTTGAAACCACGGGTTTCATCAAATTTTTGGGCGGCCTTGATCAGTCCTATGTTGCCTTCATCTATCAAGTCAGTCAAAGTAAGACCCTGATGCTGATATTGCTTGGCTACTGATACCACAAAACGAAGATTGGCTGTTACTAATTTGTTCTTGGCGCGCTCTCCTTCCGGACCGCCTTTCTTGATTTTTTGGGCTAATTCTATTTCCTCATCAATCGATATAAGAGGGGCACGGCCTATCTCAACAAGATATTTGTCCAATGCTTCACTTGATCGGTTGGTGATACTTTTAGAAATCTTTAATTGTCTCATCCTAAATATACCTTGATTTTCTTTTAACTACTTGAATATCAAGTAGATAATATAATTCTCTTGTAAATTCGTTGCAAAATTAATAAAAATAACCTTTGCTTGGTGTTATCGCTGGTTTAAAGTAAGTTAAATGATGTTAAACGCCAATTGCCGGGCGAATCAAAAATGTCTCCGACAATCAAGCGAAGCTTAAATCTTAAATCTTAAATCTCAAATCTCAAATCTCAACAAGGCTCAATATGCACTCCCACATGGGTGCCTTCTCCGAATCGATGCTTCAATTGGTCCTCGATTCGAAGGGCGTGTTGATGTGCCTCACTCACCGTGAGGTCGCCAGGAAGCATGATGTTCATCTCAATGGCAACCTGACTGCCGATGCGGCGGGTGAGCACCTGCTTCACACTCACGACACCTTCCTCACCTTGGGCAATAGCGGCTATCTCGTCCTCCACGGCATCAGGAAGACTGGTCTCGGTCAGTTCGGCAATGGCGCGAACCAATAGGTGATAGGCCACCTTCATGATGAAAATGCTGACAATAATCGAAGTGATAGGGTCGAGCACACGCCAGCGCTCCCCAAGGAATATGGCGCCGGAAATACCAATGGTGGTGCCTATGGATGAGAAAGAGTCCGACCTGTGATGCCACGCATTGGCGGCTACGGCGACAGAGTCGGTCGAATGAGCGACACGTATGGTGAAACGGTAGGCCCACTCTTTCAGAATGATGCTCACAATCGCCACAATGAGGGCAAAATAACTCGGACGCTCCAGCAAAGTGCCCTGAAACGCAATAATCATGTTGCGCATCCCAAAATAGAAGACAATCAGGCTGATGATGAAAAGAACGACACCCACAATGGCGGCAGATACTGTGGCTGCCTTGCCGTAACCATAATCATGCCTCTTATCTTTGGGCTTGCCGCTGAACTTCACCGACACAAGGACGATGATGTCGGTCAGCAAGTCTGACAGGGAGTGAACAGCATCTGCCAAGATGGCGGACGAGTGTCCCCAAATACCGGCGCATAATTTGGACAACAGCAAAAGGATGTTGATGACGGCTCCCTTGAGGGTCACGTCATATATCTTTCTCTTCTTAGCAATCTCGTTCATGAGCAAATGTCAATCCAGTTTGTGCAAAATTACGACGTTATTTTCAGATGTGCAAATTTTTTTCCAAGTTGTTGCCACAAACACGTTTTTTATTTATAATTTTGCATTCGAATTTTGAAGAAGGGCAGACAGCCATTAGGCGGTCTGCTTGTCATATTGGTTTGGAAAATGTAACTTAAATGAAAAAACAATCCACAAACAGAAAAAGCGGCAATCTGAAAAAGACGCTTCTCGCATGTCTTATCGTTATCGGACTGGTATGTGTGGGATGGCTGGTTTTCATCCTGTTCGGAAATAATTACAAAAGCAATGCCATGCAGATGAAGGTCAACACTATCGTGGCGTCAAGATTGTCAAATATCATGCTCGATGATTATCTGACCAACTGGGTGCGCACGGAGACCGAGCAACTGGGCACCAATGCCAAGGGAGAGCTTGTCTCTACCGAAGACGCTGCACAGGTGGTGAAATGGAGACAGGAGTTCTACAAAGATAATGGCGCATCCGAGTTGCTGCAACAACTCGTGGAGAATATCAAGGACAATGTGTCAAGCCTGAAGCTCACGCCTGCCAGATACCGTGACACTCAGGAAAACTTCAAGACGGCGTATGGATTGATTACACAACTGGCTCAGCTCACGGAGAACCCTGGCGATTCCATCGTCGAACTGGCCAACAAGTTGGAGGAACTCAATGCCAATTTGGACAAGGCGCTTGAACCTACCGATTTCAATTTCTGGGTGTCGTATGATGACATCAGGGAGGTGACCGACAGGTTGGCTGCCCAAATCAAGGACAAGAATTTGGCTGAAGCCATAGGCAAAGAGACCAGCAGAAGACCCAATAGTGCGGTCAACATGCTCAAATACAAGAAAATGGGATTCAAGGAACTACCCAAAGGAAAGGGCGTGCTCTATCATGTGCTGACAGAGGGAAAAGGACCTAAGCCAAAGGATGATACGAAGGTGGTGCTGCACTATGAGGGTAAACTCATGGACGGAACCGTATTCGACAGCAGCTATAAGAGAGGGGAGGCTGTCACCATGCGGCCAAGCCAAACCGTGCCGGGATTCTGGCATTCACTCGTCAATATGCCCGTAGGCTCGAAATGGGAAATCTACATACCCTATGCACAGGCTTACGGTGAAAGGGCGGCAGGGGCTGTCAAACCCTACTCCGACCTTTTCTTCACCATTGAGGTGCAGAAACTTGAGGAATGATTTCAATCTTTAAACGATGAATACAAAACTCGCTAAAGGACATATCGCCATTCTGATGGCGAACGTCATTTTCGGATTGGGTGTACCGGTCACCAAGGCTTTGCTCGATGACTGGGTGACACCCATGGGATATATGGCTTCACGGTGTGTGGGAGCGACCATCCTCTTCTGGGTGGTTGCCTGCTTCCTGCCAAAAGAACATGTGGAGAGGCGCGACCTCATCACCATCATGCTCGGAGGACTCCTCGGATTCGTCATTTCACAGACGCTAACAGCCGAAGCACTCAAATACACAACACCGGTGTATTTCTCGCTCGTAGCAGCACTGACACCAGTCTCTGTCATGTTGCTCGCCGCATTCTTCCTCAAAGAGAAAATCACGGGGATTAAGACGCTTGGTGTCATACTTGGCATCAGTGGCGCTTTGCTGATGCTGTATATGTCGTGGACCGGAGGGACAGGTTCCAATGACCTCCTCGGCATCTCGCTCGCGGTGCTGAGCGTGCTCACATGGGCTGTATACCTCATCATTACGAGAAAGGTGTCGGAGAAATACAGTTCGGTCACACAAATGAAATATGTGTTCCTCGTCTCCACCATCGTCACTGTGCCCATAGCATTGCTGACCGAACCGCATCAGACACTGTATTCATCAGCCTGGCAATGGAGTGGGGTGGCGGAGATGGCGTTCATCGTTCTCTTTGCCACGGGACTCGGCTATTTCCTCATACCCTATGCCATGAAGTTCCTGAGGGCTACTACGGTGAGCATCTATACCAATATCCAACCCGTAGTGGCTTCACTGGTGGCCATCGCTGTCCATCAGGACGTGTTCACATGGGACAAGCCCGTCGCTGCTATACTCGTGCTGTTGGGGGCATATATTGTCACAAGGTAAGTGTGGCATCCAGGGGGCGTTGTCCGGCATTATTGCAGAATTAAAAGATGAAGAAGACGGCATTGTCCATTTTGCTCTTGATGGCAGTCCTTGGAGTGAGGGCTGTGGAGTTTGCAGTGGATGGTGTCAATTATAAGGTGACGTCTTCCAACACGGTCAGCGTACTGCCTTATGGGACTTCTGGCAGTTCTGGCGGCGGTATTACCGGCCTTAACAATGGGTATACGGGAGACATCGTCATCCCGGAGACAGTGACCAACAAAGGAGTTGTCTATACCGTTACGGCTGCCGAGGAGGAAACCTTCAGCTATTCATCCAAATTAACGTCTGTCTCCCTTCCTGCCACAGTGACCGAATTGGGGGAAGTTCCTTTTGAGGCTTGCGGAAAACTGGCTGCCATCACTGTACATCCCGACAACCCAGTATACATGAGTGTTGATGGGGTGCTGTTTGACAAAAGCGGCACTACGCTCATCGCTTGCCCCGGAGCTAAGGAGGGAGAGTATCAGGTTCCGGCAACTGTGCGGACGCTGGCGCCATCAGCTTTCTATGGTTGCAGCCGGCTGACTTCTATCACTTTGCCTGAATCGCTGACAGAAATAGGAACGGATGCATTCCGGTCTTGCACCGTGCTGAAGTCTGTGAATATACCAGAGGGCATCACTGAAATCAGCGACAGGTTGTTCTACGGATGCGGTTTCCTGCAGAGTGTCAGTATCCCCGATGGTGTGGTGAGAATAGGAGCAAGCGCATTCTATAACTGCAAAAGAATGGTTTTGTCGGCATTGCCCTCTGCGCTTAAGTCCATCGGTGAGCATGCTTTTGAAAGATGTGCGGGCATCTTGGAACTGACAGTGCCGGAAGGTGTGCAGACAATCGGCAACTTTGCGCTGATGGGCTGCAGCAGCATGCAAAAAGTGAGTCTGCCGGCTTCGCTCAACCATTTGGGGATTGGAACTTTCCGCCTATGCCTATCTCTCCAAACCATAGAACTGAATCCTGCCAACACGTATTTCGTTATAGAGGATGGGGTGTTGTTCAATGCCGACAAGACAAGTCTCATCTGTTGTCCAGCCACCTTCAAGGGAGAGTATGTCATACCCAACACTGTTACTGTCATAGAGGACTATGCTTTCTATTATTGCCAAGACATCTCCAAGGTAGTGTTGCCCGACAATCTTGTCGCCATGAGGAATGGTGCTTTCACCAACTGCGCATCCCTCGAATCCATTACGATTCCAGAGAGTGTGACTGTCATAGGAGAAAATGCGTTTGTCTCATGCACCGAACTTAAATATATCCTTTGCAAGGCTGGCACACCACCTTCTATTGCCAAGGAACTGTTTTCTCCTGATGCATATGAAGATGTGGTGCTCTATGCGCCCTTCAAGTCGAAAGGTGATTATGCCTCGGCTGAGTTTTGGAAGAAATTCCAAACATTCAGAGGCATAGGAGACGTCAATCAGGATGGTTCCCTCAATGTGGCCGACATCATGATGCTGGTCAACTATGTGATAGCACAATCCCACTTTGAGGTGGATGAAATCGTGGCAGATGTCAATTACAACTCAGAAGTCAATGTGACCGACGTGATGGGCGTGGTCAAAATGGCAATGGGGCTTTGACTGCTGAGCAATAGCAATAACACGTATTAAGCATTGAAGTATCCCACATTTTTTCACAAATCTCTCAAATTCGTAAAGAAAAAAACTCCCGAATTGGCGAATTAGCGAATTGGTAAACACAATAAAAATTCTTGAATTCGAAAATTCGTGACATAAAAAACTCCCGAATTAGCGAATTAGCGAATAGCTGAGCACATAATAATTCTCAAATTCTCAAATTCGTGATAAACAAAACTATTACGTGATTTGTGAGGGTGGGAACTTCAATTAAGTATTCTCGCGGAATCTGACCAGTTCGCTGATGACTTCCTCAGGCTTGTCTGTGAGTGTCAGCAGAAGATTCTTGTATTTACCTGTTTCCGACAACTGCTTCAGCAGCGGATAAATGGGCATGTCCTCCGTCCAGAATTGATGGCCCATGAATATCATGGGACTGGCAAATCCAAATGACAAATAATGGTTCTGTACAGCGTCCTGAAAAATCTCCTGCATCGTTCCCGCACTGCCAGGGGTGTAGATGATGCCGCCAAATGCCAGGGTGAGGATGCTGTCTTCACGGATGCTGTTCTCAAAAAATTTAGCGATATGCGTGGCAAAAGGGGTGGATGGCTCATGACCGTAAAGCCATGTGGGAATGCCAAGACTGACGTATTGTTGCTGGGGATAGCGCTCCATTACACGGAAGGCGGAAGCCAGCCAACCATCGTCCTTGAATGAGGGGGCGGCACTCAGTTGGCGGAACGCATCATCCATTTCTTCGGCATTTCTGCCCGCCATCCAGGCTCCGAGATGCGTGGCTTCCATGGCGCCGGGTCCGCCACCGCTGAGCATGAAGAATCCCATCTCTGTGAGGCGTTTGCTGAGCAGTGCAATCTCATGAAATACGGGGTCTGTACGCAAAAGGGCATGCCCACCCATGATACCGACGCAGAGACGGTTGTCGTGAGTCTCAAAAAACTGATTTAGAGCGGTATGGATGCCATGGTCGTGAACAGCCCTGGCAAGCGACTCGTTGACAAGCTTCGCTTGTTTGCCCGTTTGCATAAAATGTTGATACACAAGCGTATCATAACAACTTGAGAAGCTTGTCTCATCGTCTGGATGATATCCTTGATATAATTCACTGGCAGAATAGAGCTGCTGGCGGGTGACATCGTATGGCACAGATTCCATATAGGTGATGGTGCCGTTCAGCTCATTGAAGTTTTTGGATGATATCATAAGGCTCAGATTTGAAAGTGAGGCAAATGGCTTCTTCGTTTTGGTCACAAATATAGTGTTTTTTATTTGATTTCCATTCCGTTTTGCTCACTTTTTTGTAACTTTGGGGCGAAAACAAAAACGAAATCCTTATTTGACCATGGCAACAGTCGACGACAAAAAAGTAATCTTCTCGATGGTGGGAGTGAGCAAAACCATCCAGCAGAACCAGAAGCAAGTGCTCAAAAACATTTATCTCAGTTTCTTCTATGGGGCCAAAATCGGCATCATCGGACTCAACGGAGCTGGTAAGTCCACACTGATGAAAATCATCGCAGGGATAGAACAGCAATATCAGGGAAAGGTGGTGTGGAGTCCCGGTTACTCTGTGGGATACCTCCCGCAGGACCCGCCGCTTGATGAAACCAAGACGGTGAGAGAAAATGTGATGGAGGGAGTGCAGCATGTCTATGACGCCTTGGCAGAATATGACGACATCAACGTGAAATTCGGACTGCCTGAATATTATGAGGACCCAGACAAGATGGACAAACTCATGGCACGGCAGGCTGAACTGCAGGATGTCATCGACGCGACTGACGCATGGAACATGGATTCCAAACTCGACAGGGCGATGGATGCGCTCAACTGTCCCCCGGGTGATTGGGAGGTGAAAAACCTCTCAGGTGGTGAGCGGAGAAGAGTGGCGCTCTGCCGACTGTTGCTGCAAAAACCCGACGTGCTCCTGCTGGATGAGCCAACCAACCACCTCGACGCAGAATCCATCGACTGGCTGGAGCAGCACTTGCAGCAATATGAGGGAACCGTCATCGCCGTCACACACGACAGATACTTCCTCGACGATGTGGCCGAGTGGATACTCGAACTCGACAGGGGAGAGGGCATACCATGGAAGGGCAACTACTCCTCGTGGCTGGAGCAAAAGAGCCTGCGCATGGCTCAGGAGGAAAAGACGGCATCCAAACGGCGCAAGACGCTTGAGCGCGAGTTGGAGTGGGTGAGGATGGCTCCCAAAGCCCGCCATGCCAAAGGAAAGGCACGACTCAACTCGTATGACAAGATGCTCAATGAGGAACAGAAACAGAAAGAGGAAAAACTGGAAATCTTCATCCCCAACGGACCGAGACTGGGCAACAAGGTCATCGAGGCAGAGCATGTGGCAAAGGCTTTCGGAGAAAAAGTGCTCTTCACCGACCTCAACTTCATGCTGCCGCCTAACGGCATCGTCGGTGTCATCGGACCCAATGGCGCGGGGAAGACAACGCTTTTCAGACTCATCATGGGACTCGACCAGCCCGACAGCGGAGCATTCCAGGTGGGAGAGACTGTGAAACTGAGTTATGTCGACCAGCAGCACAAGGATATCGACCCCGACAAGTCGGTCTATCAGGTGGTGAGCGGAGGAAATGAGACGATACGCATGGGAGGACGTGACGTCAATGTGAGGGCTTATCTCTCACGGTTCAATTTCAGCGGCGCCGACCAGGAGAAAAAATGCGCGGTGCTCTCAGGTGGTGAGCGCAACCGATTGCAACTTGCCATCGCACTGAAACAGGAGGGAAATGTGCTGCTCCTCGACGAGCCGACCAACGACATCGATGTCAATACACTGCGGGCACTGGAGGAGGGCTTGGAGGCTTTTGCCGGCTGTGCAGTCATCATCAGCCACGACAGATGGTTCCTCGATAGAATTTGCACGCACATCCTTGCCTTTGAGGGAGAGGGCAATGTGTTCTATTTCGAAGGCAGCTATACAGAGTATGAGACCAACAAGGCCATGCGCCTCGGATTGGAGGAACCTAAGCGGATACGCTACCGTAAACTGATGGAGGAATAAGACAATATGCCCGTTTTCCTTAACAAATTGTAATAATTGTTCCCTCTGTCTTCAAATAACAGATTTTTTCCTAATTTTGCACCTTCGGAAACATTTTTGAAGAGAACAGATGAAAACAATGATTGCAAGGCTTTGTGCAATGGTACTTGTCTTCATCCTCACATGCCCCGGAGTCATGGCACAGGACAGTGTCCCCGACTTGGGCATCGATGAGGAGGAAGAAATCGAGCAGGCCGCTGACCTGGACTCAATGGTGGCTCAGGATATGGCTGAATTTGACGAGATGATGGCATCCCGACACCCGGACGAGAGTGTGTATAAGGCCCTCAAAAGAAAGTTCATTGAGGGCAATGTGGGCTTCATGTCGTTGGTGGCGCTCGCACTCATCCTGGGACTGGCTTTCTGTATCGAGCGTATCATTTACCTCACTCTTGCCGAAGTGGATGCCAAAAAACTGATGGCTGATATTGACAGCAAAATCGAGGATGGCGACATCGAGGGGGCTAAGGACATCGCTCGCGACACACGCGGCCCCGTGGCTTCCATTTGCTATCAAGGATTGGTGAGAATCAATGAGCATGTCGACAGCATTGAGCGCTCAATGGCCTCCTACGGTCAGGTGCAGTTGTCCAACCTGGAGAAAGGGTGCTCATGGATTACACTGTTCATCGCCATTGCCCCGTCACTGGGATTCCTCGGAACGGTGATAGGTATGGTGATGTCTTTCGACCAAATACAGATGGAGGGCGACATCAGTCCCACCATCGTCGCTGCTGGTATGAAGGTGGCGCTCATCACCACCATTTTCGGTATCATCGTTGCCCTCATCCTGCAGGTGTTCTACAACTATATCCTCAACAAAATCGAAGCGCTCACCACACAGATGGAGGATGCTTCTATCACGCTGCTTGATGCTATAGTGAAATACCAAAACAAAGGAAGATGAGGATGTTCGGATGGTTCAAGGGAACGGCTTCCCAAAGGGTGCTGCGTATCATCGTGATGCTCACGGTGGTGGTGTATCTTGCATTCTTCCTTATCGGATACAACCATCCATATGCGGAGGACCCTGACTTCATCGAACCACGGTTGACGTCCGTGCTGATTTTCTTCGCATTGCTTGTCGTAGTCCTCGCTGTTGCGGTGACGGCATGGGCAATGCTGTCCGACTTCCGCAAAAGGGCTTCTCTCGCAAAGGCAGACAGACGGTTGCCGACCTCACGGCTTGTTGCCATCATCGTTGCACTCATCATTGCCATGATGCTGGTCTCCTATTGGGTTGGGTCGACGGCGGCCATAACGGTCAACGGGAAAGACTATGCTGACACCACCAAGCTGAGGTTGGCGGATATGTTTGTTTTCACCTCGCTGGCACTGATGGCCATCGCTGCGGTAGCAGCGGCCGTGTCAACCATCAGGTCTCAATTCCGCAAGAAAAGATGATGAAGCTGAGACGACGCAGACAGCGCAGGGTGCCTGGCATCAACATGGCTTCCATTGCCGACATCTCGTTCACCTTGCTCATCCTCTTCCTCGTGGTGACGTCGATGGATGATGACAAGGGACTGACACGACTGTTGCCGCCCCTTGCTTCAGACATGTCGGAACTGCCGGAGGTGACGGAGAGGAACGTGTTGAAAATCGAACTGATGGCGGACAACAGCCTGATGATTCAGGGGAAAAAGTCCAACCTGAAAGATGTCAAGGAGAGGGTGATGACTTTTGTCGACAATCCTGACAACTTGCCTGACCTGCCGGAAAAGCATGCGGTGGATATTGACTTGTTGGGAGAATGTATGGTTACCGACGGACATGTCATCCAACTGGAGGCAGACAGCCAAACAGAATACGAGACCTATTTCAAGGTGCAGGATGCCATTGTGGCGGCCTATCGCCAACTGCGTGAGAATCTGGCTCAGCAGCGTTTCCATACCTCCTATGCTGAGTGCAATGAGATGCAGAGGGAGGCTATCAGAACTTACTATCCACAGCGCATCTCTGAAGTATACAATACGGAAGGAGGTAAGCCATGAGTATGTTCAAGAAAAGAGAGCGCAGGCAACCCGAACTCAACATGCAGTCATTGCCCGATCTTATCTTTACCGTCTTGTTTTTCTTTATGTTGGTCACCACCATGAGAAGTGTTCCGGTAAAGGTGAAAGTTCAGTCGCCTGAGGGAACAGTGGTGACTCCTCTGAAAAAGCAAAGCACCACTCTTTATATCTTTGTTGGCAATGCTCCCGGAAAAGCCGACTCCGTCATCATACAGGTTCACGACAAGTATGTGCCGCTCAGTCAGGTTGCTGCTAGTGTGGCAAACTATCGCGAGATGCTGCTGCCCGACGAGCGGGAACTGATGACGGTGTCGATGAAAATCGACCGCCATGTGCCCATGGGTGTTGTCAATGAGGTGAAAATGGCCCTCAGAGAGGCGGATGCACTCAGAGTCCATTACTCTGCTGTACGTGAACCCAAATCAAAGCTGGAATAATCTCCAATCTCCTGCGTTTCCCATTCAATTCTGCCGTGAGCATTTCTCATCCAATCCTGTGTGAGCGTTTCCCATTCAATTCTGACGTGAGCCGAATGGTACTGAGGGTTGTCAAATTGATTTTTTAGTCGCCTACGGCGAGAACCAGCGGTCGACGTGCGTAGCGGAAGTCAAATCTTTCAAATCTATGCAAATCATTCAAATTTATTTTCTATTTGTTATTTGTTTGATTTGTAACGATTTGTGAGATTTCTGCGCGAAGCGCACTCCCTTCTTCAGTCGCCTCGGCGAGAACCATTGGTTGATGTGCAAAGCGCACTCATTCACTTCAATTTGACACCCCCCCTTGGATTTCAAAGGTTGATTTATAAGCATAAAAAATAGGAGGCCTGTCAGTCAAGTCTCCTATCCCCAGCGGAAGGTGAGGGATTCAAACCCCCGATACCCGAAAGGGGTATACCGGATTTCGAGTCCAGCGCGATCGATCACTCTGCCAACCTTCCTCAAAATGCGGTGCAAAGTTAGTAATTAGTTTTGTTTCTGCAAAATAAAAACGTTAAAAACTACGAAATCTCACCCATTTATCATATTCAGATGTCATGCGATACGGAGAAAAGTGCTATCTTTGTCGTGAATACAGATAATCCTATTGCATAATAGATGAAGACTGCAATCGTACAACACGTCATCAGAAGGAATGAATTGGAGTGGAACCTCCAACATATTACTTCACTTCTTGACCAACAGACAGGGGCTGACCTTTATGTGCTGACCGAAACCTTCGCTACCGGTTTTCTGGCGGAGGGCTCTGCTGGAAATGCTGGTGAGGAGTCGCAGCGCATTTTCTCGTGGATGCAGCAACAAGCTCAACGCCTTGATGCAGCAATCGCTGGCAGTGTGGCAGCTGTCGATGAAAAAGGTCTTTTGCGCAACCGTCTTTTTTTCGTCCGACCTGATGGCAGCTATGACTATTACGACAAGCACCATCTTTTTGGCTATGCCGGAGAAACGGATGAGTATGTGGCAGGTGAGCGGCGTGTGGTGGTGGAATGGCGGGGCGTGCGCTTCTTGTTGCAGGTGTGCTACGACCTGCGCTTTCCGGTCTTCTCACGCAACAGGGGTGACTATGATGCCATTATTTATGTCGCCAACTGGCCGGCACGCCGTCGTGAGGTTTGGCAGACACTCCTTAAGGCACGTGCATTGGAGAACCAGTGCTATGTGGTGGGGGTGAACATCGTGGGCGGTGACAAGGTTTGTGAATATTTAGGCGACTCGGTAATCATTGATGCCTACGGGCGCATCATTGCCTCATGCACTCCAGACATGGAGGAAGTGGCCATGGCTGAATTAGACATGGAAGAACTCCTCCGCTTCCGCAACAAGTTTCCCGTACTGAAAGATGCCGATAAAATCTATTAAGTAAAAATATCTTGGTAATATTTTAACATATAATTCTTGGACGAGCCAAGCGCGTAGCGAATCCCATATAATTAATCATAAATAGCTGCGCGTCAGAAATTTTTTGGTTAATTTGCGATAATTCATGTTCTTTATTATTCATCCCAATTAATGTTATAATCGTCACTTAATGCCAACACAATAATACAGAAACTCAGAGGTACGAAAAAACTAAAAACTC
>Ga0247611_10007671_pt1 | contig 13463 bp, 13 predicted proteins | sample 177DNAGHGhighgp2_FD_192422 | JGI IMG/M metagenome (GOLD analysis project Ga0247611, IMG submission 192422) | Sheep rumen microbial communities from Palmerston North, Manawatu-Wanganui, New Zealand - 1770 DNA GHGhigh gp2 | ecosystem: Host-associated > Mammals > Digestive system > Stomach > Rumen... | reverse complement strand
CGCCAAGGCAACTCAAAAAGCTGCTCAGGCGACCGCCAAGGCCGCACAGAAGGCTGCTGAGATGGCGAGACAGGCTGCGATTGCGGCATACAAAGCTGCTGTGGCGGCAGCGAAGGCAATCGCCGCTGCGATCAAAGCGATTGCTGCTGCGATCAAGGAACTGATTGCTGCCATTGCCGCCGGTGGCTGGGTGGCAGTAGTGGTGATTATTGTTATCTGCTTGATCGGCCTTATCGTGGCATCCTGTTTCGGAATCTTCTTCTCTTCGGAAGATACTGGCTCTACGCAGACCATGCAGCAGGTCGTCCAGGAGATCAACCTGGACTATCAGAATAAGCTTGACGATATCAAGAACTCCAACACCTACGATGAGCTTGAAATGTCAGGCTCCCGTGCAGTCTGGCCGGAGGTCCTTTCCATCTACGCTGTAAAAACCACCAACGACCCGGATAATCCGCAGGAAGTGGCGTCTATGACTGACGAGAAGAAACAGCTTCTGAAGGATATCTTCTGGGAAATGAATGAGATTTCTTATGAAACCGAGGAAAAGACAGAAACGGTCATAGTTGAAACAGATGATGGAGAAGGCAACGTCATAGAAGAGGAAGTCGAAGAGACAACTGTTTACCTGTATATCACTGTAAGCCATAAGACCGTAGAGGAAATGATGGCGCAGTACGGCTTCACCGAGGATCAAAAAGCCCAGGTTGCTGAGTTGCTCGCACAGGACAGCAGTATGTGGGCATCTGTTCTCTACGGCATCTACGGAGCCGACGATCAGATTGTTGCGGTTGCGCTGTCTCAGCTTGGTAATGTGGGCGGTGAGCCCTACTGGAGCTGGTACGGTTTCGGCTCTCGCGTTGAGTGGTGCGCCTGCTTTGTATCGTGGTGCGCCGATCAGTGCGGGTATATCGAGACTGGTGTTATTCCCAAATATGCAGGCTGTGTCAACGGTGTCAACTGGTTCAAGGATCGAGGCCAGTGGGCAGATAACGATATCGAACCGGCACCAGGTATGATCATCTTCTTCGATTGGGATAACAAAGGCAGCTCCGGCCCGCAAGACGGCGAATCCGATCATACCGGTATCGTTGAACGGGTTGAGGACGGCATTGTCTACACCGTCGAAGGGAACTCCGGCGATAGCTGCCGCGAAAACCATTATGCTGTTGGATATTATGAAATCCTGGGCTACGGGATTCCTGCCTATTAACAGCAAATGCCACCCAAATGGGTGGCACTTACATATGAATGTCCTTGTATTTGTCTAATTCGAGGATTATACGGTAGATCTGCTCTTGTTCTGATTTGCTCTTTGTCAGTAGAAGCTCATAGCATTTTGCGGGGATATCTGTGCTGTCATCCGGTGTGCATCCAATCTTATCAAAGAGCTTGGAGAGAGGAACTTCTATTGCAGCAGCAATCTTCTCTATGCTCTCAAGCGTAGCATTTTTCTCTCCGCGCTCGACCTGTCCAATATATGTTGGATGGCAGCCGGAAAGCTCAGCTACCTTTTCCTGGCTGAATCCTAACTGAAGTCTGTAACTTCTTATTCGTTGACCAACTGTCTTTGCTATCTCACTCATTTTAGGCACCTCATTGTGTTCTGAATATAGTCTATAAATATTGGAACTGTTTTTCCACAGACCATTGATATTGTTTGCTCTGCGGTGTATACTATGAGTATTATAATTGCGAAAAGTAGTGCCTTTAAGCACTGATTGAGGGCTGAACGATGATAAATCAAACTTGTTGCTTTACCGGTCATAGAAGAATACCGTTGGATCAACTGGAAAGCGTGACCCAACGGCTGAGGGATGCTGTTATTGCAAGTATTAAGGACGGCTATCTGTATTTCGGTGCTGGCGGAGCATTGGGATTTGATACTCTTGCTGCACAGACAGTATTGAACCTGAAAAAAGACTATCCCCAAATTAAGCTTATTCTTGTCCTGCCCTGTAGAACGCAAACCAGGGGCTGGAAGCAAGAAGATATTGAAGAATACAACCGAATAATGAAGGGTGCTGACAAAGTAGTATATACATCACAAGATTACTATAACGGGTGTATGCACAAACGTAACCGTCACCTCGTAGATAATAGCAGCAGATGTATTTGTTTTCTTACCGAGAAAACAGGCGGCACATTTTATACTGTCAATTATGCCTCTGAACATGGGCTGACAATATTCAACATTGCTAAATAGCTATCGCAATATGTGCCCATAACTCCTTCTCACATGCACAACTACACTCTCAACGAGAAAAGGTGCGACCATTTTGTCGCACCTTTTCTTTGCATAATGCGAATATCAGCCAAATCCATTGAAAAAAGAGATGGAGTGTGGTATAATGTATTGTACGTTTTTGTAACCACGAGTTGGTTGCCCTAATCCATGCTATATGGAGGTATCATATGAAGGTTCGTTACGATAAGCTGTGGCGTCTAATGAAAGACAACAAAATGAAGAAGAGTGAGCTTGCGAAAGCAGCTGAGATTAGTTCCTATGCTATGACCAAGTTGAATCGTGATCTTCCGGTCAGCATGGAAGTTATGATGAATCTTTGCAAGGTCTTTCACTGTGATATTGGAGACCTCATGGAAGTAATCGAAGAAGACTAAAATTGACTAAGGAATGAGTGGAGAAATGCGAAACTTAGAAAAACTGTTTTCCAAACCGCTTCCTTCGACGCGTGGAGGATCGTTCTACAATACCTTCCCCTATCCTACAAAGATATCTCCAGAGGCAATTGCTGTCTATATTGCTTCTGCAACGAACCCAGACGATACTGTTCTCGACGCTTTTGCAGGAAGTGGGAGCACTGGAATTGCGGCTCTTCTCGCTGAGCATCCAACAGAAAAAATGCAAGAAACAGCCAATGCATTAGGAGTAGAGCCCATTTGGGGAAAAAGGAATGCAATCCTATATGAAATTGGTACATATGCCGCATTTGCTACAAAGACCATAACTAATCGTCTTACGGCGGCAGAATATGCCAGAGCTGTCGATGACTTTATAAAAAAGGCAGAAAAGCTTGCATCTGGAATGTACGCCGCAAAATCTCCAGACGGGAGAGATGGCTATATTCGCTATGCAATTTGGACAGAAGTGCTGATCTGCCCTGAATGTGATGCTGAAATCGAATACTTTAAGAACGGGACGTCCAGAAATCCTGCGACATTTTATGATAAAATCGAATGTCCGCATTGTCATAGAACTTCTCTCGTTGAAGCGATGAGCTTTGCCACGGAAGAACATTACGACAAACTGCTGAAAAAAACCATTCTTCGGAAAAAGCGTAGGATTGCCTGGGTTTACGGAACATCAGGAAAGGAAAACTGGGATCGGATTGCGACAGAGGATGATATTGCGCTCGTTCAAAAACTCGAAAAGGAATTCTCCCCAAGTGATGATCCAAGAAAAATCGAATGGGGGGATCTGCATCGCGCAGGATACCATTTTGGCATCTCACATCTCCATCATTTCTACACAAGCCGTAACTACCTAGTCATGTCAGAACTCTGGAAACTCGCGGAATGTTATCCGGAGCGAGAAGCCAATGCGCTAAAGCTTCTACTTCTAAGCTATAATGGCGCACACTGTACACTAATGACCAGAATCGTAGCTAAGCATGATTCTCGGGATTTTGTGCTGACTGGAGCGCAAAGTGGCGTGTTATATATAAGCAAACTTCCGGTAGAAAAAAACATTCTACTCGGACTGAGGCGAAAAGCAAAACCGTTCCAAGAAGCATATAAAATGCTGGAAAATTGTCATGGAACAGTAGAGGTTAGAAACATCTCGAGCGAGTTCATGTCTGAGCCAGATAAAAGTATAGACTTTGTGTTCACAGACCCCCCGTTCGGAGACTTTATCCCTTACGCTGAGGTTAATCAGATTAATGAACTATGGCTTCCTGCGGTTACAGAACGTAGCAGTGAGGTCATCATCAGTGCTGCTCAGAACAAGGATGTCGATACCTACAGGAATATGCTTGCAAGAGTATTTGGAGAAATCCGTAGAGTCACAAAAGATGATCGGCCTATCGCTGTGGTATTTCATGCCGCAAAGGCGGCTGTGTGGGGAGCTTTCTCAGAGGCGATACAGATATCAGGGCTTGAGATTAAGCAGTCAAGTTTCCTTGATAAGACACAGGCAAGTTTCAAGCAAGTCGTATCAAAGACCTCCGTTCAAGGAGATCCATTGTTCCTGCTGAAAAAAGCTGGCTTGGGAAAAAACGGAATAATGGACGAAGAGCAAATCTTGCAAATGATTGTTAAAGAGAATCCGCACGAAACGGAGCTTGAGTGCAGACATTGCTATTCCTTGTACATCGGTAAATGTATGGAATACGGGAGCCCTGTTACGCTAGATGCTTCTGAGTTTTATGCTTATATTCAAAGGCAAACGGGGGCGAAATGATATGAAAAGAATTCAATCCGATGCCCTTCATAAAAAAAGATTCGGGCAGTATTTTTCAGGGAAACAAGTAGCGGATATGCTATTTTCACTGTTACCGAAGAATCAAGAATGGAAAACGGTCGTTGATCCGATGGTCGGAATAGGAGATATGCTTGTTTCCGTTCGGGATCACACTTCATGCGCCCCACTAATGCTCGGAGTCGAAATCGACGAAATAGTCGCCCAAAAATGCACCACGAGGCTTCCGAATGCGAAAATCGTAATTGGCGACGCATTTAAAGCCTCTCAACTTATTACTGCCGAAGGATGGGATTTGGTGATTACAAATCCTCCTTACGTCCGGTATCAGCTTCAGGACGGAGACGATGAAACGATGCCATCGTCGCAGGAGATTAGGAAAAACCTTGTTGAGCTGATTCGGGCAATTCCCTATCTCTCAGATGCAGAGAAGACCTTGCTTTTATGTCTTTCAGAAAACTATTCTGGTCTCGCTGACATGGCGGTTCCGGCCTGGATTCTTTGTGCTGCGCTTGTAAAGAAGAATGGCTATCTTGCTATTGTGGTTCCAGAGACCTGGCTCAATCGCGACTATGCCGCTCCAATTCAGTATCTCTTGATGAAGCTATTTCAGATTGAGACGATAACCAGGGATACCAACGCAAACTGGTTTCCAGAAGCATTAGTTAAGACCTGCCTTGTTGTTGCTAAGCGAATCGACATACGTGACCTGAACGAAGCTTCGAAACATACGACGCAGATCATAGAGATTGATAGAGATTATTCTCAGCCGACTATTTCGCTATTTCCTCAGCTCCATGTGGCGAAAAATGCCAATAAATGGGCGGAGTCGACGGATAGAGTGTTCTTTACGAATAAGACAGAGCTCCCGCATGAGCTAAAAGTGATTGTCGGCGACAATGAAGCTGAGTATCTGACGTTGGCCGATATGGGAATCGAATGCGGCCAAGGGCTTCGGACCGGGGCTAACAACTTCTTCTATGTTTCAATAGAAGATGCGGGGGGCGAAACTTATTCTGTTCGTAGCAGGACCTGGGATCAAGGCGGCCAAAAATATCGCTTCTACAAGGATGATATTCTCTTAACATTACAGAATAGGGGAGAAATTGATGGCTTAGTTGTCTGTCCTGACAAACTTGTCACTGGAGTTCTTTATCCTCAAGGAGCTATTCGCGGGCAGCTCAAGGATTATATTGCCAGGGCCGAAGACTACCAAGATGAAAAAGGCCGTCGATTCAAAGACTTTAGTGCTGTTAAACCCAATGAAAAAACGGACGGAAAACAAATTGTCCGAGAATGGTTCCGGTTACCAAAGATGGCGGATCGGCATCTTCCGAATCTTTGCATGACAAGAGTCTCTGCCAACAAGGCTGAATGCCTCTATATACAGCAGAGTACGGAGACTCCTATTGCAATCGATGCCAACATGGTAACGCTTTGGGGCAGAGCCGAAAGAAACATTTTAATCGTCTTTGCGTTGCTCAATTCGACTTGGAGTAAACTGTCTCTGGAACTGACTTGCACGGTGATGGGTGGCGGAGCCCTCAAAGTTGAAGCCAGCCATCTCAAGAAACTTCTTTTACCCAAACTCCCGCAAGACAAGCTTGATATGTTAGAAAGAGTCGGTGAGACGCTTATTCTTGAAGGCAAAATGACACAGAATGTACAGGATATAATAGATGATATCGTGGTGTCTGCTTTTGATGGTGATACGATCACCGCACGAATGCAACAATTGCTCATGCAAAAGTATAAAGAACGGAGCACAAGATTATGAACAGAGAACAACTACGTGACTTTGCCGTACATGCCCAAGCACTCATCAATGAAGGTGCAGTTGAGGATAGAATCCGACATTATCTTTCTTCCAGACTCGTAAGCATCTTTCCCGAATACCCTTGGTGGGTACAGGCGCATATGCAAGGCACAGAAGAACATGTTCACTTCTCTTCTGCGCGAGGAAATCGGGACGGGTTCGTTGATGCAGTGGTTGGGAAAACCGCCATCGAATATGAAAAGAATCTAACGATTCAAGGCATATTTGCTGAGGGATATCATCAGGTAAAAGAGTATTCTGCGGCGCTTTGCAACATCGGCATCCCAGAGTCGGAGGTGCTTGGCGTACTCTCTGATACCGTCCGATGGTATGGGTATAGGGTTCGAATTATCGACGAACCAGTGGAAGGAAGGCTGCTTGGCCCAGATAATGTTGAGCTCGAACAAACAACATTTGTTGACCTCTCGGTCGGAACGGATGATGAATTTGCTCGTTTTGAACAATTCATCGAACAGTTCATGGCGAGAGACGAATCGCGTCTCCTTAACGCCAAAACGCTTGCCACCGACTTCGGCGTCGAGAGTAGTTTCTACCGTGAAACAATAGGTGTGATCTCTGAAACAATTCAAAGAGCAATGGAAGAAAAGCCTGATTATGCAGATCTAATCAAGCAAGTTTGGCAGAACTTTATAGCATATCTTGGCGCATCAGATTATGGTTCGTTTTCTCAGGAGACGTATGTTAGTGAATTCTATCTCGTAACGGTTGCAAAGGTTCTATGTGCGAACATTCTGTCAGGACGGGCAATTATTAGCTCCGATGATGAGATTAAAGCAATTCTAGACGGTAAATACTTCTCAAGGCAAAACATCTATAATTTTGTCGATTACGATTATTTTGGCTGGCTAAACAACACTCCATATGTTGAAAGCTTTATTCCCTGCGCCAGAGAGATTCAAAATCGGCTCAAAGCATACGATTTTTCCCGGCTTGGAGAACAAGATATTTTCGGAAGATTGCTCGCACAACTCGCCAATCGAGAGCACCGCTTAATGCTTGGCCAGGAGTTTACCCCACACTGGATTGCCAGAGATATTGTCGACTATAACATAGACAAAATCGGAGATGAAGTACCGCGCATCATGGATATGTGCTGTGGTTCGGGTGTTTTTCTCATAGAGTCGATTAAGGCAGTACGGGAGAAATATGCAATTTCCGCAGACAACTACAATACGAGGAAAGACATTATTATTTTCTCGGCTGTTATGGGCTTTGATATTGACCCTCTTGCAGTGATGCTTGCCAAAGTAAACTGGATCATGGCTATGCGAGATCTTTTCCCAGTCCATACCGGAAGTATTACAGTTCCGATTTACCATGCCGATTCTCTTTTTGTTGCAACACCGATTACGCACAGAATGCCGACACAGGGAGAAGACTACTATATCCTTGTACTTAATCAGCAACAGATCAGAATCCCGGCCTTTCTCTTTTCTCCCAACTACAGGAAGGTGTTCGATTCGTTTATCTCAAAAGTTTACCGGCTTGCGATGGCAAGAGCGGCAGCTCCTGAAGCAAGAAACGGTGCCATTGCAACAGAAGCATTGATTGAAGCTGTCGGACAAGAGAGTGGAACTGGCCTTGAGTCTAATCAGAAAGCCGAACTCGCAGAAACTACAACACAACTGGTTCTACAGCTTGAAAGCCTCCAGCGACAAGGCAGAAATGGCATCTGGTACTTTATTATCAGCAACAGTTATCGCCCTGGTCTCACAGAGCAGCAGTTTAATTGCATCGTATCCAATCCGCCATGGATGGCTATGAGTAAGCTTGCCGATAACCCATACAAAAATGCACTCCGAGAAATTGCGCGACGATACTCAATCCAACCTCACGGTGCAGCACATCCGCATATGGAGCTTGCGACGATTTTCCTCGTCAGCTCCATTGACCGTTATCTCAAAGACGGCGCCTACTTTAGCTATATTATGCCTGCCAGCCTCATGAGTGGACTAAACCACGAGCCGTTCAGAAAAGAAGAATACCTGTCTTCCGATGCTGAACTCGATGCGAAAATTTCTGCTATTTGGGAACTGCCAGTCGAAACATTTAAGAACAAGGCAATCGTCTTATCCGGCGAAAAAAACCAAACTACACCGGAAATCATTTCTGGCCGCGTATATGAAACTACAAGCGTGTATGAGGATTGCACGTATACTCTGAACCGTCAAGGAAGCAGAAGCGCCTGGACAAACAAAGGCAGAGACGTAGATGTGGCAGATGTCATTTCCGGGGATTCGATTGGATTTGCTCAGGGTTGCGATCTCTTCCCAAGGACGGCACTCTTCCATACTTTTACGCAGAGACCGAATGGCAATTGGGATATTGCGCCAATAGAGCGAACTGGTGACCTTTGGTACTTGGTGAGCGAAAGCAAGAAAAACCTATGTAATGATTTGGTCGCCGAAGACTTCGACAGAGAGTTCATCTTCGATGCGTATATTTCAAAACATTTGTCGCCCTTTATTATGGCAGAACCCGCAAAAGCACTGATCCCTGGAAGGAAGGTTCGGGGAAATTGGAATCCGCTTCTTCCATCAGACCTTGCATTGCTAAATGCCAGCACGGTGTATGTGTTTCAGCAAATAACTGAGGCGGTCGAGCAAGATCTCGTTCCTTTTCTCAGCGATACGATAAATATATATGGAAAACTGTATAAGCAGAATTTCTCGACGAGAGATTACCTTGTCCTTTCAAGCGCGAGCGGATCAAATCCTTGTGCGTCGTATATCAATCTTCGTAACTATGACAGAAGCCGGCTCGTAATTGATCAGACGCTATACTGGTATCTTGCCGCGACAGAAGAAGAGGCGATTTATATCACGGGACTGCTGAACAGTTCTGCACTTTGGAAAGCCATCTCAGATTTTCAACCTGAAGGCGGCTTCGGAAAAAGACACATCCATACGCTACCTTACAAGATTATTCCAGAGTTTGATGTGGAAAACGACACTCATATGAAAGTCGTCGAAACTACCAAGGCGCTAATAGATGAATGGAATGATGTCTGCCAAAGCGAATTGTATGAAAAGCTGCTTGGACCAAACAGCGGATCTCTGCCGAGCAGAAGAAGACGGCAACAAGCAAAAATTAAAGAGTTGCCCTCTTATGAGCAATATGCAACAGCTTGTTCAGAAGTTCTATGCTGAATAGACAAGGAAGATTCATATGGATATAAAAGCAAAACTTCGCCCTTTCTATGTGGCTAAGATGCTCTATGAGCAGACAGACGAGGACCATTATCTGACGATAGCTCAGATCATGGAGCAGCTCGAAAAAGACTATGGTATTTCAACCTCTCGCGGAACCGTGGGTGATGACATAAAAGCACTCCAGGAACTCGGGGTCGAAATTGAGGTTGTTCCTTCAACACAGAAGCGCTTCTCGCTCATTGGCCGGAGATTTGATCTGCCGGAGCTCAAAACCTTAATTGACGCCGTAGAGTCTGCCAGATTCATACCCAAGGAAAAGAGCGCAGCCCTGGTTGAAAAGCTTGGCTCCCTTACAAGCCAGCATAATACGGAAAAGCTCGTTCGCAATGTTGATGTGGAGAATCGCATCAAAGCCGACAACGAGAAGATCTACTACATCATGGAGGCGTTGAACGACGCGATCAATGCCAACAAGAAGGTGTCGTTCCAGTATTTTACCTACAATGTCCGGAAAGAGCAGAAGCTGAAATACGATGGCTACACCTATGTGTTCAGCCCATATAAGCTGATTTGGAATGGCGATTACTATTATGTGGTTGGCTTCTCTGAAAAGCACAAAGGGATCGGCAGCTTCCGCGTGGATCGTATTGTCAGATGCCCCAAAATCCTTGAAGAAGATGCTGTGCAGCCTCCGAAGAACTTTGATCTGAATGTCTACCTGAACTCAATGTTCCGGATGTATAACGGCCAGAGAAAGCAGATCGAATTGGTGTGCAGCAACGATGTCATGGATGCGATCATAGATAAGTTCGGCAAAGATGTTCATGTGCTGGCCAATGACATGAAATCCTTCCGCGCCGTAATCGAAACCTCTGTTGGCAGCGTCTTTTATAGCTGGATATTTGGGTTTGGAGGAAGAGTTGCAATTAAGTCTCCCGAAGATGTTAAAGCGGAGTATGCCGAAATGGTACGGACTGCTGCGGAGGCACTTTCTGAGTAAGCATAACGAACACCGCAATTTGGAGGATATCAATGCTTGATAATAAAGGATTCGACCTGTGGGCAGACGGATATGATAAAACTGTAGGCGTATCTGATGAAGGAAACACCTATCCCTTCGCCGGATACAAAGATGTGCTGGGAACCATCTATAAGACCATTATGGAGAAAGAGAACGCTGTTGTTCTGGATATTGGGTTCGGCACCGGAACGCTCACAACGAAGCTTTACGAAAATGGATGCACGATCTACGGCCAGGATTTCTCGGCCAGGATGATTGAGCTGGCTTCCGAAAAGATGCCCAATGCGCATCTATATCAGGGCGATTTCACACATGGATTGGTGGAGCCGCTCTTGGCACAGCGCTATGACTTCATCGTAGCGACCTACTCCTTGCATCATCTGACTGATGAACAGAAGGTCTCCTTCCTGCGCGTTCTGCAGGATCATCTGAACCCCGGCGGTCAGATCCTGATCGGCGACGTGGCCTTTGAAACCCGTGCGGAGTTGGAGCAGTGCCGGAAGGACTCAGGGGACGCATGGGATGACGATGAAATCTATTTCGTCGTGGATGAACTACGGAAAACTTTCCCCAAACTCGCTTTTGCGAGTATATCATATTGTGCCGGTGTCCTGTCGGTGACATTATGAATTGATATTAATGAGGTTATGAATATGGATAAGGAATTATTAGGAAAATGTGGTTATTACTGTGGTCAGTGTCCGAGTTTCCTTGCAGGTAAATGTAAAGGCTGCATAAAAGGAAATGTTGGAGGAGAGTGTTATGCTCGTGACTGCGCATTAAATAAGGAAATCATATCTTGTGGTCATTGCGATGATTTTCCATGTCAAACTTTACAGGATAATCCCAAAGCATCTTTGTTAAGCCCTTTATGGTTAAAGTGGAAGGGGACCCAAAGAGAGCGGTAAATTCATATTGTGAGGATTAATCTATGAGCAGGACAGAGAATGTGGAACTGACAGTATTATGCCTGATCGAAGACGGCGACAAAATACTGCTTCAAAACAGAGTAAAGAAAGACTGGCGAGGATACGCACTGCCGGGCGGGCATGTGGAACCCGGAGAATCTTTTGTTGATGCAGTGATCCGTGAGATGAAAGAAGAAACCGGTCTAACGATCCTTGATCCGAGATTGGTCGGAGTAAAACAGTTTCCAATAGAGAATGGCAGATATGTTGTCCTGCTGTTTAAGGCTACGCGGTGGTCAGGTAATCTTATCTCATCCGAGGAAGGCCAAATGGAATGGATCAAGTACAGTGACCTTTCCATAGTAAAAACCGTGGATGATTTTGACGATCTTCTGAAAGTAATGAACACGCCGGAGCTGACAGAGTTTCAGTATTTGGTTTCGGGAGACGAATGGACTGTAGTAATTAGATGAATCGATAATTTGCGGAGGAACGGCAACATGGGTATCATATTAAAAAAGATGGAGACAGACGAAGAAATAAAGGGGAAAGCCTATGTCCATTGGAAGTCGTGGCATGAAGCCTACGTGGGAATCGTAAGTCAGGAATATCTTGACAAACTCACATTGGAGAAGTGCGAAAAAATGGCCTTTAGCTGGCCTGACAATACGATTGTTGCAAAAGAAAACGGGAATGTAATTGGCTTTGTATGCTACGGTGACAGAGGCGAAGAGGCTCCGGATATTGGTGAGATCTTTGCACTATATGTTTTGGCTGATTACTATGGAAAAGGCATTGGTCGCAAACTAATGGATGCAGGATTGGAGCATATTAAGCGCTTCCCACAAGTGCGTCTATGGGTTTTGAAAGAAAACAGAAGAGCTATTCGCTTTTATGAGAAGTGTGGATTCCTGCCAGATGGCTCAGAGATGACAAGCCCCAATATTTCAGCCACAGAAATAAGGATGACCTTAAAGCGATAAATCGGAATTTGTGGAGGAAAAATGATTATCGAAGTAGACAAGACGAACTTGTTTCAGGCCGCCGTCATACATTCCATCTCATGGAAGGAATCACATCGTTCTTTCTGTGCGCCTGATTTTGTCGAGATGCACACGGCTGAAAGACAGCGGGAATATATTCAAAATAAAATGAAGGACGGCAGCAAATTCTTTCTGCTGATTGATGATTGTCCGGTTGGCATTGTTTCGGTAAAAGAAAGTCTGATTGAAGACCTTTATATCCTCCCGGACAAACAGAACATGGGCTATGGCACGAAGCTGCTGCAGTTCGCTGCTGCGCAATGCGCCGACACGCCCACTCTGTGGATACTCGAAAACAACACCAATGCAAAACGGCTGTATCATAGAATGGGATTTCGGGAAACAGGCAGAATCCATGCAATCGCCGACGGCCTTGATGAGATTGAGCTTTCACACGTATAAATTCCAGTTTTACGAGATGATTTCGTCTCGATCTAATACAGTGCCGCATACGCAGCGCCGTGATTTTCCGTCATTTGCGTCACTTCCGTCACTGGCGTCACTGATCCGACATTGGGAGGATAGAAATGCTCCCCCTGCTTCTCTGCCTGGGCAGCGTATTGCAGTTCTTCCTCTGTTGCATGAAGGTCAGCTTCGGAATCGAAATCATAATTCTCCGGCAGAGGCAGCTCCAGCACCGCTTTTATGATCTTATTCTTGATGCTCCTGAATTCCGGGTTGTCTTCCAGCGGCAGATCCGGCACCTTCTTCTCCCGATAACTTAACGTATTCCGGGGGATCGTTGCAGATGCGGCAGTCCGGCTCGGAGCATTCGTACATGTTGCGGGGGATCCGGTTCTCGACCGCGATGCAGTCGATGGAAACCGTGCCGCCATTGTCGTACCCGATTTTCACACACAGTGTCGATATTGTATTGACAGCTGATTCTTTTCATCGTATACTCCTTTATAGGTTGACGGGAAGCCCACCGGGCGGCAGCATTTGAAAATGCTCCAACGCTGCCCGGATGGCGGCTTCCTTCTCCGGCGGACCATGCGGGAAAACGGAGCTCGGGTATCTCGGGCGGTAGCAGTATTCTCCTATGGGCAGGCCGCATTTGC